>Ga0299915_10001367_pt1 | contig 18085 bp, 18 predicted proteins | sample RVTome_13_FD_200263 | JGI IMG/M metagenome (GOLD analysis project Ga0299915, IMG submission 200263) | Soil microbial communities from uranium-contaminated site in the Upper Colorado River Basin, Wyoming, United States - RVT92D227 (version 2) ... | reverse complement strand
CTCTGACAAACAATTGCTAAACAAGCAGCAAGAGGCTAACTACTATTTCAATGAAGGAAATATCTATGCAGATAAAGCTGGACATGATTACGAGTTCGGTAATTACCTCGTAATAACCGCGGATTTTACCCAGGCCCAAAAGGGTAAAGGCGAATTTAATCAGGCTCTCTATTATTACATTAAGGCCCTTGAAATGAACCCAAGGGATCCAAAAATTTACAACAATCGGGGAGTGGTTTATACAAAAATGGATGATTATGGGGTCAGGCTTGCAATTTCGCAATTTATTATTTAATATAGGCCCATGGCCCGTAAGCCAAGAGTTTACTATCCAGGGGCAGTGTACCATGTCACCCTGCGCGGCAACGCAGGGCAAGCCATCTTCTTAGATAACCGGGACCGGACTCGCTTCTACTTCTTGTTTCAAGAGGGGATCGAGCGGTTCGGGCATCGTATCCACGCCTTCTGTCTCATTAGCAATTACGTCCACTTGGCGATACAATGCCAAAATTGCGAAATTGCAAGCCTGACCCCAGAGGTGCTTGCATTAAACCGGATTCGATCTATGGATGCGGCAGGGGATGGCGCGGAGAGGGGTTGACCCGATCGCTGGTTCGTAGGGAGGGTTATTATTGGTGAGAACATTGAGGTTTGATTCCTTCCATCCGCTCAGTTCGAGGTCATTTCGTTCGGGATACCACCAACCAAAACTGAGAACAATCACCCGTGGATCGATGTCATTGATCAGTTTTGCTTTCTGACGGATCGATCCCATCTCCGTTTCGATGGCGACCCAATCCCCATCTTCAATTCCTGATTGCGAGGCGGTTTCAGGATGAATGAGAAGAAGGGGGTCCGGTGAGAGTTTCCGAAGAGAGGGAATATTACGGTATGCCGAATGGAAGTAGAAGGGATCTTTGGCAGAGGTGAAGATGAGCGGAAACTCTGCAGAAGACTCTTCAGAAGGGTCTGGCAAATGAAGATAATCGGGGAGGGGGGCATATCCCCAATCTTTTAACTGTTGAGAATAAATTTTTACCTTTCCCGAGGGTGTGTTGAACCCTTTCTTTTCATAGGTTCTGTATTCCCATTTCCCTTTGAGCATACCCGTGCCTTTGAAATCATCATAGGTCATTCCTGCCGGTTTGAGGATTTCATCAAGACATTCTCCCATGTCATTCCAGAAGTATTGACCGAGGCCAAGATGTTTTCCCAATTCATTTAAGATTTTGGAATCAGACCAGCACTCTCCAAGCGGTTCAACGACCTTTGGCCGTGCCAGAATAAATCCATGGGGAAGACCGAAGTGGCCGATGTCATCGAATTCAAAATTAGTAGCCGCCGGCAGGACGATATCAGCCATTTGTGCGGTGGGAGTTAAGAATATCTCTGAGACTGCAAGGAAGCTCAGTTTTTTTAAAGCCTCAAAGGTCTCTTTTGAATTAGCATAACTGAGAAGGGGATTTCCTCCCTGAATATACATCGTCTGGATGGGATGAGGCTTATCAGTGAGGATGGCCTTTACGATCATTTGAGAGGGAACAAAGCCCATCATCGTTGCCAGACGGAATTCCGGGCTGAGGATTTTCTCTCTCTTGTCTGGGAATTTTTTGATCTGGACCAGTTCGCCTGGCCTTATAATGGGAGGACCGGCACGGTTGACATTTCCACCAGGAACTTCAAGATTCCCGGCAATGGCCATGAGGATGAGCAGTGCCCTTGAGCACTGGAAGCTGTTAATATTATGCTCGATCGCATTACCCCACTGAAGGGAGGCAGGTTTTGCCTGGGAATAGAAGCTGGCTCCCTCAATGATTTGATCTTTCGGAACCCAGGTCATCTCTGAAACTTTATCAAGAGAATACTGTCGGAGATGGTCTGTCAATTCCGGAAAACCTTCTGTCCAATTTTCTATAAAATTCCTATCGTAAAGCTTTTCATCAACGATAACCCGCAGCATTCCCAGTGCCAGGGCAAGGTCAGAACCCGGTTTAGGTTGAATCCATAGATCTGCCCTGGAGGCAAGGGTTGTCTTTCTCGGATCGATCACAATCAGTCTGGCTCCCCGGTCCAGAGCTCTTTTCAGCTGAGAGCCAATGACGCCTTCCTCGTTCGTCTGAAAGAGGTTGCTCCCCCAAACCACCACACAGGCCGGAGGATGGTCATAGTCCGGGACGGGAAAGAAACCGCAGGTGAGAGTGGATGCGGTCTCTCTTGGCATGTGACAGATATGGCCAGGGGTTGAGACATACGGGATCTGCAATAAATTGGCGAGCCGGAGCATTAAGAAGAGCTCCAATCCTTTGGGTGTCCCCTGAGCAAAGGAGATGGCCTGAGGGCCGTCTCCTTTTATCGTCTCACTAATTTTTCCAGAAATGGTCTCAAGCGCCTCGTTCCAGGAGATACGGGTCCACTTTCCCTCTCCCCGGGTGCCCATCCTCTTCATGGGATAGGTGAGGCGGTCAGGATGGTTGAGTCTTTCGATCTGGGCAAGGCCCTTGGCGCAGATGGTTCCCCGGTTTAAGGGACAATCCGGGTCACCCTCAATCTTTTTTATTCTCCCATGTTCCACATGAACCAGAAGGCCGCAACCCCCGTGATCCATCCTGGCACAATAGGTCTTGACGATCATTCTTTTACTCCTCAAGTATGGTTTCTATTAACATTCTATTAGTTAGAGTCTGTTTATAAACTGCAACATGATGTATTATAATAGGTTACGAGAGATGATCACAAAAATCAAGTTGCAGGAGAAGAGATGAAGATATTGAATGATTTGAGGCTGAAGTTAGAGAAACCGATCTGGGCATTGGATCCGGAATTAGCATTAATCGATACGATCTTGAATGAGAATCCGAGGCTCTATGAAATCATCGCCCCGGACATTATGGGGTTGAACAAAAGTAGCAAAGAGGGGCGGCAGGACAGTCCGACGGTAGAGCAAGTGGTACGGGCAGCGGTTTATAAGGAGCTCAAGAAGCTGGATTATCGAGAGCTTGAATATGCGCAAGAAGATTCGCGACTCTGTGGAGCGTTTATCAAACTGGAAGGGAGGTCTTCCTTTTCTTTTGAAGTCTTCCACAAATACATATCGAAGATGAGGGGGGAGAGTCTTCGGGGGTTGATGGTGGAGATCAATCGGATCATGATGCAGGAGGAGGGGATCGAAGACGGGAAGAGTCTGAGGACGGATAGTACCGTGGTGGAGACGGACATCCATTATCCGACGAACAATTCCCTGATCTGGGATTGCATGAAGACGAGCCATCGGTTGTTGAAGAAGTTGGAGGAGACGGGGAAGATCAAGAAGGTGAGAAATTATCGGAAGCAGGGGAAGAAGAACGAGTTTAAGATTAACAATACGAAGAAGCAAGAGAAGCGGGCGGAGTTATTTGAGAAGCAGTTGAAGCTGTTTCGGTGCAGTATTAACCAAGTCAGGAAGACGGTGGAAGGAGTGATCACGGGGATTGACTTAGGGGTTTTATCAATTGTGGTGGAGTTGAAGGGGTTATTGCCGAAGATGGAAAAGGTTTATGACATCAGTTATCGGCATGAGATTTTGGGAGAGAGTGTTCCTAATAACGAGAAGATCTTTTCGATCTATGAGGAGCACACCGATATCATTGTCAAAGGGGCCAGAGAGGTTGCTTTTGGGCACAAGGTGAATCTGGCGACGGGAAGGAGTAATCTGATTTTGGACTGTGAGATCACGGATGGTAATCCAAAAGATTCGACTCTCTATGAGGGCGTTTTAGCACGGGTTCGGAACGATTATGGGATTCGGCCCCGGGATATGGTGACCGATGGAGCCTATGCGTCGTTACGGAACCAGGAAAAGGCGAAGGAATACGGGATTGTCAATATTGTTTTCAACAAGATCGTCGGATCCTTGAGGAACGTGGTGAGCAGTGTTCATATGGAGACACGGTTGAAGAAATGGCGAAGCGGAATGGAGGCCGTGATATCGAATGTGAAGAGAGGATTTAATCTGTTTCGGTGTGATTGGAAAGGACGGGAGCATTTTGATGCGAAGGTCTTATGGAGCGTGATTGCCTACAACATACGAGTGATGACCGGTTTCATGCTGGGGAAGTTAATGCCTCAGCCCCAATAGTTTTACTCAGAATGCGACGAATAGAGAAGCGGATAGGAGAGGTGCGTCCAAATCCGTGTGTTTTTTGCCTCGGGACTCATTGAAGCCGTTCTTGGATATAAAAAAATGATAACTTATCTGAGCCACCACATTCCTCACGCTGGCTCATCGAAAAAATCGGCAGTTTATAAACAGACTCTAGTTAATTTACAATATGAAACGACCACGCAGGCTTATTTCCTAAGAAGAATAGAGTTTTAAATTGGGGATTTGGCTGAAGTGGTTGTCGAGGGTGTAGATGGATAGGTCATTTTCAACGGCAATGGCGGCAATGAAAATATCGGGCAGAGGCAGACTGACACCATCCTTTTTCAACGATAGGGAAAGCTCGGCCGACCTTTCCCAAAGTTTTTCCGTCATCTCAACATAAGGCAGACCTCCCAGGATGCTCCTTCGGATAGTTTTGCTTAAATAATGTTTCCCAAGAGAATCGTTTTGCTATTCAAGATCGTAGTGGAGTTTCAAAGCCCGGTTTACATCCTTCATGACTTGTGGTGGAAGTTGGCCTAATTTTTTGATGAGTCGAATTTTATCCACAGCTCTGGTTTGGTTAACCATGATTTTGGATCGGGTTTTTAATCCACCTAAGCCAGGAGAAATTTCAACCTCAAAGGAATAGACCTTGGTCACATTTGAAGTGATGGGTGAAATAGAAACAATAGGAGAGTGGGCATTGTTGATATCATTGGATACCACAACAGCGGGCCGTGTCTTCTTGGCCTCAGCTCCAACTGTGGGGTCAAAGTTGACAAGGAAGATGTCCCCTCGCTTAATCAAGGCCATCGGATACGGTTCCCTCAAGTTCCTGGTTGACTCGGCGGATCTCTGCCGAAGCCTCTTCGTATTCGGATGCGAGCCTTTTGGCTTTTCGTTCCCTAAGGTAGCGTTCGATGGCTTCGGTGATAAAACGACTCCGCTTGCGGGGTTCCACATTCCTCGAAAGCTCCGCAAACAAATCATGAGGGATACTGATATTGATACGAGTAGAATTCATTGTGTCTCCTCATTGTGTTTTATTACTACATCATAATTGAGACCACTAAGAATGTCAATAATTAAAATTGCCAAAAAAATGCCAAAAAATTGCTTGTCTTAACGCAGGTTCAATGTTATAAATTTAGGAAAGATTATTATACATATGAAAGGAGGGCTTATGAGCAAGAAGGTGATTGATCTGTTGAATGCGGCACGGTCAAGGGAATTAACGGCCATTATCCAGTATATGGCCCAGCACTATGAACTTGAAGACCAGGATTTCGGAAAGCTGGCCTCCAAGTTTAAGGAAATTGGGATCGCAGAGATGAAGCATGCGGAGAAATTGGCGGAGAGGATTCTCTTTCTGAAGGGAGAACCTACCTCCAAACCCGATGCAATCGCCAAGAAAGGCCAGGCCATTGGAGAGATGCTGAAGACCAATATGGGCCTTGAGGCAGCTGCCATGAAGATGTATAACGATTCTGCTGTCATCTGTGCGGCTGAAAAAGATCAGATCTCAAAAGAGATCTTCGAAGAGCTTCTCAAGGATGAGGAGGAACATTTCAACTATTTTGAGAACGTAAAGGATCACCTTGACAAACTCGGAGGAGCTTATCTGGCAACTCTGGTAGGCTGAAAATCATTTTAGATCCCCCATCCATTCTCCCTGAGAGCCTAACAGGCGAGAAAGGGATGGGGGATTAAATCATTCTTCCCTCCACCACCTTCCATGCGACATTTTTAAAAAAGGCTTCTACGTAGTCTCCCCGTTTCAATCCGTAATCGATTATAAAGGCATGTTCGAAGGCATCGAGAATCAGGATGGGAATGCATCCGGCAGGGTGCCCACCTTCATGTTCAGTGACCCAGAAATTGAAGAATTTTCCTGAATTGGGGTCCTGATAGAGGATGGCCCAGCCAATCCCTCTCATCATTGCTGTGGCTTTAAAATCTTTCTCCCATACTTCATATCCTCCGAAATGATCGGAGATTCTCTTCATGAGCTTTCCTGTGTTGTCGATTTTCTCCTTACCGCCCAGGTTTTCAAAATAGTATTCATGAAGCCTCATTCCATTGAACTCCCACCCCAACCTCCTTTTCAGTTCGGCATATTCGGGAGACCCGGACTTTCCCTCTCTGAGCCTCTGGTTAAGAGTATCAATCAATCTGTTGGTTTGCATGACATAACTCTGATAAAGGGCGAAGTGGTTTTTTAGGAGGGTGTCACTGAATCCATCCATCCCTAATAGCCGGCTGTAGTCTTTAGCGGTGAAGGATGTTTTTCCCTCCATTCTGATCTGCCCGAAGGAGATCTCGGAGTGACCGGACAGGAGGAGCAGACTTCCAGTACCTGAGAGGGTTAAAAACCGGCGTCGATTTAGATTAAATCGTTTCATGCTGGCTCCATTTAAAGTCTCTTTTTCTCCAAGGCCACCAGCATTAAAATCATCATGGCCCAGATGAAAATGATGACCACCCAATGATTGATGCCCAGTAAAAGAGGAATGCTTTGTTTCCCATAATCCCCCCACTTGAGGACACTATCATTAATAAAGGGATAGACCTCCGCAAAAATTCCTGCTCCGACCAGCATTCCGAGGACACCTCCCCAGAAGGCATCGAACCTGCCTTCACCTGTTGCTCCAACGGCTGTCCCCGGACAGTATCCGAGCATGCCCCAGCCCAACCCAAAGATCAGTCCTCCAATAAGGTTGGCACCCAGGACCGTGGGTTTCAGGCTCAATTTCCCTAATCCCACATCTACAAAAAAATAGATTCCAACCATTCCGACCAGAATGGCAGAGACCATCAACTTGAGGATGGTGAAATCTTTAAGTCTTAGCATCCCGAGTTGTTTATCATATTTTAAAGCTTGTCCCTTCTGGAGAAAGAACCCGAAAAAAATGCCGGTGATGAGACCCAGAATTAAATTTCCCATCCTACTCACCCCCTTTCCCGTAGAGGAGGCGTGCCATGATGATGCCTCCGATAAAGAAAGAGAAAAGAGAGATCCAACCGCTTACGGCCAATTGCAGCGAACCGCTGATCCCATGGCCGCTCGGTCAGCCATCAGCCATCCGGGCGCCGAACATCAAAATGATGCCACCCAGGAAAGCCACCGACCATCGTTTTATCCGGGAAGATCCAAACCGTTTCTCCCACATCGGAGGAACGAACCTACTTTTGAAATCTCCTGAAAGTTTGGCAACGATAAAGGCACCGATCAATATTCCCAGAACTTCCATCCATTGCCAGTCGATGATCGGTTTTTCTTTGACGAAATAGGGCAGGGCGACCGTACGCTCAGGAGCAAAGAGACTTTCGATCATGCCCGCTGTCCGGACAAAAGTGGTGGAAACCCCCAGATATTTCCCTGCGGTGAGTACCGAAAACCAGCTCACCACTCCGATCAGAGCGCCTGCCACATAAGGCGACCACCGAGTTTTTTTTAGGATGTTCATCATAGGCACCTCCTTTCCTAAAAAAAGGTTCGAGGGTTCATGGGTTCAAGATTTATTGAAATATTAATGAACCCGTGTAAGTTAGTCAATCTCAAAAAGGAGACCTCCCGGCTTTTGAGTGGCTATATCCCCCACTTGTAACCCCCCTCTATTCCTCCCTTATAACTCCCCCTTCCCCCTCTTATTATTAAGAGGAGGAAGAAGGATGAGGGTGTTAGATTGGGGATGAAGGGGGGTTAGGGGAGGGATAAAGAAAGAACCCATGGAAAAACGGAAGATCCAAAAAAAGAGACTCGGCAAAGGGTTTGAGTTGTTTTGAAGGTGACACAGGTTGGCAAACAGTTGTATAATGGAACATCCTATTTACATGTATGTTAAGAGGAGGACGAAGGATGGACCTGACGAAATTGTTTAAGCCTAAAACACTGGCTGTGATCGGTCTTTCTCTGACGAATGACAGACATCCGGCCAATGTCATCTATAATAAGAACTACTTCCGGTTGCAGAGAAAGATATTTCCGGTCAATGAAAGGGGCGGGATTTACCAAGGGGAGAGGGTTTATTCCAATATTCGAGAGGTCCCTGAGAAGATTGACCTGGCGATCATTGCCACCAAGGCTGATCTGGTACCAGCGATCCTGGCGGATTGCATCCAGACCGGGGTGGGAGGGGCTGTATTGATTTCAGGTGGGTTTGCAGAAAGGGGGAGAGACGATTTACAGAAACAGATCGTCTCTATTGCCAGGGAAGCCCATTTTCCATTTATCGGACCTAATTGTCTGGGGATCTATTCTCCGCCGCTCATCGATACCCTTTTCATCCCGGCTGAGAGGATGGAGCGACCCGACAGAGGGGGTGTTGCTTTGATCAGCCAGAGCGGTGGTATCCTGGTGGACCAAATCGTCAAACTCGCTGGCGAAGGGGTAGGCCTTTCGACAGCCGTCAGTATTGGGAACAAAGCGCTTATCAGAGAGATGGAACTTCTCGATTACTTTGCGCAGGATCCGGAAACAAAAGTCATCACCTTCTATATCGAGGGGTTCGGGAAGAATGAGGGAAGGGACTTTGTGCTCAAGGCAGGTCAGTGTCCGAAACCAGTCATTGTGTTAAAGGCGGGAAAGACCTCGATGGGTGTTCGCGCGGTGAGTAGCCATACTGCCTCCATGGCAGGAGACTATGAAGTCTTCTCCTCTGTCCTTTCCCAGTACGGAGTGGTGGAAGCCAGAGACGAGTTCGAGCTTGTTGCCTTTTGTGAGGCCCTCTGCAGTTACCAGAAACCCATTGAAGGAAGAATGGGCATTATTAGCGGAAGCGGTGGACACGGCGCGATGACTGTCGATGCCTGTATTTCTCATGGCCTCTCTGTTCCCACGCTATCAGGGGAGGATCAAAACAGGCTCAGTGAAGGGGTTTCACCGAGGATCAGACCTATCGCCTCTTTCAGTAACCCGATTGACCTCACGGGAAGCGCCATGGATGAAGATTTCGTCACTGCTGCTCGATTTTTAAGCCAGAAAAAGGATATGGATTGCCTGCTCATCCTCCTTCTTCCTTACCTGCCTGGAATTTCCTCAGATCTTGGCGCCCGCTTGAGCCAGATATGCAGGCAGGAGGGAAAGCCTATGATCGCTTATATTCCCCATGTGGAGAAGTACCGGATGTTTATTGAGGGTTTTCAATTAAATCAGGTTCCTGTTGCACATTCGATTGAAGAAGCGGTCCATATGGCAGAAGCATTGAGGAGGCATCAACCATGTTAACCCAGGAGATGAAAGAGATCATTTTGAATTCGAAAGAAACAGGATGGGTTTTAGAACCTCAGGCGAAGCGACTTCTTTCATTGGTTGGATTGGATATACCTCATTTTTTCTTGACCAGCCAAATTGAAGAGGGGATTGGGTTCGCTAAAAAGATTGGATATCCTGTTGTCGCAAAAGTGGTCTCTCCGAAGGTGATCCACAAATCAGAAAAAAAGGGGGTTGAAGTTGGCATTGACAGCGAAAGGAAATTGAGGGATACGTTTCATCGGCTTAGCAAGATAGAGGGGTTTGCTGGAATCTTGATTGAAGAAATGTTTTCTGGTGTAGAACTGATTGTCGGGGCAAAGAATGATGATCAATTCGGCCCGGTGATTCTTTTTGGAATCGGGGGGATCTGGGCGGAGATCTATCGAGACGTTATTTTAAAGATGGCTCCTCTCCGCCCAAGGGATATCGATTCTATGATGAGGTGCCTTAAAGCACGACCTCTTCTGGAGGGTTACCGAGGAGCAAGCCCTGTCCCTTTTAAAGAATTAAACAGATTGCTCCTAACTTTTTCAGGCCTGGTGATGGACCTTGAAGGTGATTTCGAATCGATTGACCTCAACCCCGTTATCTGTTCTTCAACCCGATGTGTCATTGCAGACGCCAGAATCATACTATAGGGAACGACTTAATAAAATAGTCATTATCAAGAAGCGATAATTGCACCCCCTCCCTACCCTCCCCCCTCCGAGGGGGAGGGAAAGGGTGGGGGGGATTGAATCAATGGCAATCGATCGGATGTCAACTTATTTAAGTCGTTCACTATAATAAAATGAAAACTACTTGCCAACTTGACACTCAACTCCGCTTTCCTTTATACTTTTTCTATAACAAACCCTTGCCCAATCTGTCTTATAAAAATTCCAATTGGAGGAGAAAAGATATGATTTCATCTCGTTTCGCGCGCCAGTTTTTGTTCGTGTTATGTCTGTCGTTGATTGTCACAGGTGCATTTGCTCAAAGCACAACAAACAAGGAATTCCAGCCCGTAGAAGGTCAGGCGGGTAAGGACGTGATTTGGTTGCCCACTGCGCAGGCGCTCGTGAACAAAATGCTCGATATGGCAAAAGTCACCCCGCAAGACTACGTGATTGACCTCGGTTCTGGTGATGGCCGGACTGTTATCACTGCCGCAAAGAGGGGCGCTCGTGCGCTTGGCATCGAATACAACCCGGATATGGTTGCTTTTTCTAAGCGACTTGCTGAAAAAGAAGGCGTCTCCGGCAAAACCCAATTCATCCAGGCAGATATATTTGAAAGCGATTTTTCGCAGGCGACGGTTATTACCATGTTTCTGCTGGAGGAAATCAATCTGAAACTTAGGCCGAAGATCCTTGACATGAAGCCCGGCACACGGGTCGTGTCCAATACCTTCACGATGGGAGAATGGGCAGCTGATGAGACCTACAATGTGGATAGAGCAGGGGGTTGCGAAAGCTATTGCACGGCGTATTTTTGGGTTGTACCTGCAAAGGTGGAGGGGAAATGGATACTTCCTCAGGGTGAGCTGACGCTCAATCAGAGCTTTCAGATGATATCCGGAACACTCAAATCCGGCGCCAATACAGTGCAAATCAAGAACGGAAAGCTGAATGGCGATCAGATCAACTTCATGGTCGGCAATGCCAGGTATACTGGCCGCGTGAGTGGTAACACGATTCAAGGGATCGTTGAATCCGGCGGAAAAACCACCCCATGGAGTGCGACCCAGGTAGGAAAAGTATAGCCGGTTCCAACAGAAAAAAAGATCTTAGCTCGGGCTGATGGTCACCCGCTGTGGGAGTGGGTTTCACTCAGTTTTTTTGAAAAACAGGGGTTGGACCTCTGCTGGAATTCTTTTTGGCAGAATGGTTCCAACCCCTGAAGTTTAAAACATATCGGATTAGACTTCTCTCTTCAACTCTTCATAGACCTTCTTCACCTCTTCGATAGAGGACTCGTCTTCGAGGGTGGTCAGATCACCGATGCTGGCGCTGGTGGCGACTGCCTTCAAAATTCGCCTCATGATCTTTCCGCTTCGTGTTTTTGGAAGTTTGGAAACAAAATAGATCTGTTCCGGAGAGGCAACCGGACCAATCGATTTTCGAATCAAATCCTTCAGTTCAGCCTTAATATCAGAAGAAGGTGAGAAACCTTCTTTTAAGATGGCAAAGACCACTATAGCCTCACCTTTGACCGGGTCGGGAATGCTTGCCACTCCTGCCTCGGCAACTGCAGGGTGAGAGACTGCGGCATCTTCAATCTCCACTGTTCCGATTCTGTGGCCTGCAATCTTGAGCACTTCGTCAGCCCTGCCCAGGATCCAGTAATAACCATCCTTATCTTTGATCGCATAGTCGCCGGTGTAGTAAATGCCAGGAAACTTTGACCAGTAACTTTCCACATACCGTTTGGGATCCCCATAAACTCCCAGGAAGATTCCAGGCCAGGGCGCCTTGATCACCAGAAGCCCCCTCTCTTCAGGTGGCATGCTCTGACCCTTCTCATCCACCACATCGGCCAGGATTCCGGGAAGAGGGAAAGTGGCTGAACCCGGTTTGAGCGGTGGGCATTCGATGGCCGGAGCCGGAGAGATCATGATCCCGCCTGTCTCCGTCTGCCACCAGGTATCCACAACAGGACACTTTTCTTTTCCGATATGTTTGTAATACCAGGCCCATGCCTCAGGATTGATCGGTTCTCCCACGCTCCCAAGAAGTTCGAGACTGCTCAGGTCGTGTTTCTCAATCTCTTTTTCTCCGTATCTCATCAGCATCCGAATGGCTGTGGGAGAAGTATAGAAGATGGTCACCCCATACTTTTCAATAATATCCCACCAGCGGTCGATCGATGGGTAATCAGGAGCCCCTTCATAAAGGACGATAGCAGCTCCATGCATCAGCGGAGCATAGACGATCGAACTGTGTCCAGTTACCCAGCCCACGTCTGCCGTGCACCAGTAGACCGACTCCTCTTTAATGTCGAAAACCCACTTGTAGACCGAATGGTTGAAGGTGAGGTAGCCTCCTGTTCCGTGAACGATGCCCTTGGGTTTTCCGGTCGTCCCTGAAGTGTAGAGGATGTAGAGAGGATGGAGTGAATCCATCGGGTCGGGATTGACAAAGAGACTGGCCTGATCGAGCAGGTCATGAAGCCAGGCATCCCTGCCCGTTTTCATCACCACTGGGATATTGGCCCTTCGCACAACGAGCATTTTCTCGACCGAGGGGGTCATCTCGAGGGCCTCGTCGGCAATCCGCTTTAAGGCCACAGGTTTTCCCCTCCTGAAACCCGCATCCGCTGTGACCAGGAGTCTCGCACCCGTGTCATTGACCCTGTCTGCCAATGCCTGGGCGCTAAAGCCGGAAAAGATGACTGTATGGGTGGCACCGATTCTCGCACAGGCCAGCATGGCAATGGGTAATTCTGGAATCATCGGGAGGTAAAGGGCAATCCGATCCCCTTTTTTAATCCCAAGATTGAGAAGGACGGAGGCAAATTTGTTGACCTCCCGATAGAGTGTGGAGTAACTGAGGACACGCGTGTCTCCGGGTTCTCCTTCCCAGTAGATAGCCACTTTGCTTCTTCGCCAGGTTTTGACATGACGGTCCACGCAGAGGTAAGAGGCATTGAGTCCTCCTCCGACAAACCATTTGGCATATGGAGGTTGCCAGTCGAGGACTTTGTCCCAGGTTTTAAACCATTCGAGTTTCCGGGCCTCTTCCGTCCAGAAGGCCTCCGGGTCTTTGATGGAGCGGTTATAGACTTCGAAATACTTTTTAAAGGGCCAGTAGGTCAAACTGGATGTTAGAGGTGTCTGTACCATGGCTCCTCCTTTTTCTTGACAGATTTCGAAAATAGAGATTAAATGTAGCAGAGTTTCAAAGGAAAGGAAAGATGTTAAATATTTGTGCAATTTTATTGGGTGCTGGTCGGTCAAAACGAATGGGCCTCAACAAGCTTTCCCTTCCCTGGAGAGAAAAGACCCTATTTGAGCACGGCCTTAACACCCTTCTTCGTTCCAATGTGAAGAAGGTGGTTGTCGTCCTCAACGACCCGATGAGAGAGAAAAGAGGCCTCTTTCCTCAAAAGAAGGTGGAGGTTGTAATCAATCCTTATTATAAAAAGGGAATGAGCACTTCTATCCGAAGAGGCATCCAGGAATTGAATTCGAAGAGTGATGGGATCCTCATCGCTTTGGGAGACCAGCCTTTTCTTAAGACACGGACCATTAATGCCTTAATCAAGGCTTTCATAAACGGGAAAGGAATGATCATTGTTCCGACGTTTAAAGGGAGGAGAGGGCATCCGGTCATCTTTCATCGAAAATATGAAAAAGAACTTTTAAGATTGAGAGGGGATGTGGGAGGAAAAACGCTCATGGAGAAACATCCCAATGAAGTCCGTCTGGTCCCTGTCAAATCAGAAGGGGTAATAAAGGATATTGATACATGGGAAGATTATCTCTCTCTTTTCCCCTCCACAGGCGCCTGCCTGCGCGAAGCCGCTTCGGCGAAGGCAGGGGAGGGGATGAAGGGGAGGGGGAAAAGTCTTCAGAAGAGAGGTAAAGATGATATCGGACAAGAAAATATCTGAGCTGATTGTTTTAATCCGCGGGGCTGGCGAGATGGCCAGCGGGGTTGCACAACGCCTCTACCAATCCCATTTCAGAATCTGTATGGTAGAGGTTTCCCAGCCTCTGGCCGTGAGGAGGGGAGTATCTTTCAGTGAGGCAGTTTTTGAAGGAGAGAAGGAAGTCGAAGGTATCCGGGCAAAACTGATCACTGAACCAGAAGAGGCCGAAGAAGTATGGAAGAAAAGGCAGATACCTGTTCATATCGATCCCGAGGCAAAAAGGGCAAGAGACTTTTTAAAACCTGATGTTTTCATTGATGCAATCCTGGCCAAAAAGAATCTGGGAACCCGGATAAAGGATGCGCCTCTGGTCATCGGTCTTGGCCCGGGGTTTACCGCAGGGAATGATGTTCATATTGTCATCGAAACGAACCGGGGGCATTCTCTGGGGAAGATGATCCTGAGCGGTACGGCAGAACCTGATACGGGTATTCCTGGAGAAACAGGAGGGTATACTATTGAGAGGGTCCTCCGAACATTGAAGAAGGGTGTCTTCCGGCCCCAAGTGTCCATTGGGGACAAAGTTCACGGGGGTTCTGTGGTTGCTGTGGTGGATGATTTTCCTGTCATGGCCCAGATCAGTGGCATGGTGAGAGGGCTTCTTCGTGAAGGGGTTGAGGTGAAGAAGGGAATGAAGGTGGGTGATATCGATCCAAGGGGCAAGAGGGATCTCTGCTTCACTGTTTCCGAAAAAGCAAGGGGAATTGGTGGAGGAGTCTTGGAGGCAATTCTTTACTGGTTTAATAAGTGATTAAGAACAATGCACAATGAACGATGAACCATGAACAAAAAGTAATTACGAAGAGGGCTTTATCAGAGGCATTGGGGCTCGGCACAAGGGAGATGATCAGTCTGACCGGAGCCGGTGGAAAGACCAGTTTGATGTTTAGACTTGCCCAGGAGTTGTCCCTCGATGGGAAGAAGGTGATCACCACCACAACAACAAAGATATTGGAACCGAAGAATGATGAAAGCTCTCATCTTTTGATAAGCATGGATGAGAAGAAAATCAGAGAGTTTATCAACCGCCATTTTATCGAATACAGACATCTTACCCTTGCAGGAGAAAGGTTGGAGACAGGAAAACTCAAAGGGGTTTCTACTGATTTATTGAATAACCTTTGGAACTCGTATGAAATCGATGCGATGATCATCGAGGCTGATGGTGCGGCAGGTCGCCCCGTTAAGGCTCCCAGAAACACAGAGCCTGTCATCCCGTCAAGCACGACACTGGTGGTGGCCATCTTGGGCTTGGATGGTGTGGAGAAAGAGTTGAACGATGAAAACGTCTTTCAAGCAGAACGGGTTTCGAGATTGACAGGAATCCCGGTCGGAAGGAGAATAACAGAGGAAGGGATGGCTATTTTAATGGTACACCCGGAAGGTCTCTTCAAAGGGGCGCCTCCTTCATCAAGGCGGGTTGCTTTTCTCAATAAAGTGGATATTCCGGATGGATTGATGAAAGGGAGTAGAATAGCCCAAAAAATTTTTGGAAACTGTTATTCCGGGATCGATAAGGTGATCCTGGGGCAGTTAAGAGGCGATCCGCCTGTGGCAGGGGTGTTTTTCCCGAAGAAGAAACATTAAAGGCAAAAATAAAGGCCAAAGAGGTGGGGGAGAGGATCATGAAATATCAAAAGACTATTTGGAGTTTAATTCTTTTTTTCTTTCTTCTAAGTCCTATCGGTTTTGCAGAGGAAAATGACCTCCAGCATTTTCTAAAAAAGACCTCATCCAAAACGAATGAACTTTCGAAGAAGGAGAGATCGGAGCTATTAGATCGAATCGGAAAACTAATGGAAAAAACGAAAGAGGTCCATCTGAAGTTAACCCAGGCCATTCAGACAGGAGATCTGGACATCCGGTATCAGGAGGGAAAGTTCTGGGAATCGAGGATGGAGGAGGATTGGAAGTCGATCGAAGTGGCTTTCAAGCAACTCAAACTATTGGAAGAGAGATCTACGCATCTTCTTGCAACCCTCCATCTCTATAAATCCCTGAAAGACCTCTCCTCAAACTATAATGTTTACAATAACACGCCTTCTTTCTCTGCCTTTGTAGGCGATCTAGCCCCAGAGTTGGAGTTATGGGGAGACCCGGTTTTTTTCGAACTTTATCTTTTGCCGCTTGCCAGATTGAAAGATGTTGAAAAGAAAACCATTCAGAAGGAGAAGGCGCCGGTGCCAAAAGGCAAGAAACCTTAATACTATTTCCCCTCTTATCGATGTATTAATGGCCAATCATTGAATAGACAACATTGCGAAAATCTCCCCTTCCCCCTCTTTGCAAAAGAGGGGAATTATTCCTCCGTAGCCCTTGTTGCCATTCTTGCCCTGACCTTTTACCTCCGTCTCCTCTTTTTCGGGCAGATGATAGACGCAGATGTGGGAAACCTTGGGTATATGGGCTGGCGGATGGCTGAAGGGGAGGTTCTGATCGATCTGGAAGGTCCGGGGAAACCGCCTCTCTTTGCTATGTTGTATGCACTCTTCGTTCAGGCCTTTGGTCCCTCTGTCCTTGGGCTCAAAATGTTTGGAGCCTTTTTCGTTCTTATGGCTGTCATTTCAATCTATTGGTTGGCAAATAAAGCTTATGGAAAAGAGATCGGGTTATTGGCAGCCTTGTTCTTTGGGGTATTTTCCTCGGGACCGATGGTGGAAGGCGGAACTGTGAACCTCGAAACACTCCTCCATCTTCCCTCGATCCTGGCCATTGGTTTTTTCATGAATGGGTCGATCTCAGGACAATTACGATGGTACTTTCTTGCAGGTCTGTGTGCGGCCATGGCTTCACTTGTCAAACAGGTAGGAGGGGTACTCTTCTTTTCATTTCTTTGCAGTGAGATTCATAAAGGGTGGAGAATAAAGGAGTGGCTTTTCCGTTACACCATCCTTGGAACAGGGGCCCTGGTACCTGTCATCGGTCTTATCTTCTTCTATACTCTTCATGGCTATACCCTTTTTGACTTATATGACTCCATGCTTGGAAGCAATTTGAAATATCTTCAGAGAGGATATGTGGACGCGAGCCTGATCTATTATTTTTTTTCCAGCATGAAAAAAATTTTTCTGGAGAATAGCCTTCTCTGGGTCGGCACCATTTTTTCCACGCTCTATCTTGGCTGGATGATTTTTCGTGGCAAAGGAAAGGATTCTGATCGGATCCTGCTATGGTGGGCTTTCTGGTCTATAACCATTCTCTGGATCCGGGGAGTCTTCTATGCACATTATTTTCTCCAGATGATCGCTCCTTTCTCCGTGCTCGCTGCCTATGGAGTTGGGATCACCTGGAAACTGACAAAGAAACTACCCTCGTTGCCGAAATTTATCAGTCGGGGAGTATGGGCTATCATTTTGATGATCACAACCATTTTCTTCATCCGAACAGATTACAAGCCCTTCTTTTCATATAACCCTATCGAACAGACCGTCTTCCAGTACAAGGGGCTTGATGGAATCATAGATGAATATGGATACGGAGTATATAATGTTGTTCAACAGGGAGTCGCTGCTTACATTCGTGATCATACCGATCCAAAGGATACGATCTATATCTGGGGAGTCGCGCCGCAGGTCTATTATTTGGCCCAACGAAGAGCGGCAACTCGATACCGGAACAATTACAATTTGAGCGAAAATGTCACCCATGATCCTTACAGAGCGCTTCAGGCTTTTGCTCCTATCGTCATGGAGGAAATAAGAAGAGCCCGTCCAGCTTATGTCGTCCAGATGATCCGTCTTGAAGACTTTCCAGAGCTTCAGAGGTTTATATGGGATCATTATGAAATTGAAGAAATATTTGAAATTCCTAGTTCCAACCGAAAAGTAAATCTTTATCGGAGGCAATCCTGATAAGAGATTATGTGTTAAGTCCGTTCATGGTTCGACAGGTTCACCACGAACGGACTTCGTCAGATTAAAAATTATCTGCTTAGCCGTTCGCCCTGAGGTTCTCGAAGGGGAACGGCGGATTACTACATAACCTCTAATATTGGGGGGCTCACTTTGAGAAAAGAGATGGCATGTTTGACTGAATTTGCACTTTTCTGTACTAATTTGTGCAAATCATTCCATTAA
>Ga0299915_10001366_pt1 | contig 18107 bp, 14 predicted proteins | sample RVTome_13_FD_200263 | JGI IMG/M metagenome (GOLD analysis project Ga0299915, IMG submission 200263) | Soil microbial communities from uranium-contaminated site in the Upper Colorado River Basin, Wyoming, United States - RVT92D227 (version 2) ... | reverse complement strand
TACAATGCTTGCGGTGGGTCTGCCTTGCAACTGACATCCACCATCTCAATTACAGCATGCAGTGAGTTAATTGCCGATCACTGCTTCGCGGCACACATATGAAACGTTGGGGCTTGCGGGCTTCGGTCTTGTCTACCGAAACAAAAGCTGACGCGTGGCAGCATACTTACTTAACCACTTATGCCCCAATGTTTTATACACGATGTTGTGTGCTGCAGATTTTACATTTTTGTTGTTGAATGTAGAAAATTCATTTTCCACTGACCATCCACTTTTGTAAAAGTTGCGCTTTCTATCCAATCGAATTTTACATTGAGAGTATCGCTAAAAACAAAATCGGCATGACAAAAATATCGCATAAACCCCAACGAATGCTCCATATCAATATTGAAGTTGTCAAATGAGTAATCTGCACTATAAGGTGGATATGTATTTAAAGCACTTATTATACTATCATTTGACCACGCTTTTCCATCTACATAAAGTATGAAGTCGGGAGTGGTTGCCTCCTTTATCTTGTCAAAATCTCTAACTTTTATGCCATCATAAAAATCGAACAAAACTTGCTTTAGTAGCTCGGGAGATTTGGTTTGATTTTTCTGTTGGCAACTCACAACAATGCCAAACAACGCCATTAGTAGGAAAATTTTTGATTTCATAATATTAAATTTTTAAATGTTAATAATTAAATTAAAATTATCAATTTCAAATGTTGCACACAACGTCGGCTGTATACGCAGTTGACGGGATTCATAGCTTTGTGTTATCTGGTTTCCCGAAAGATACAGAAAAGAACCAGCATTAGCAAACGCACTGGCCGGCAATTGCGTATCACAGCTTGTTGCGGACAGTAGTTATTTATATTTCGAAAATATGCGTCTTATGACCTTTGCTACATTTATAAAGTTCTTTACTATAGATCAAACTTTCCATAGGTAGTGTTACGTCAATAATTTCATTGCATTTATTACATACCAGTTTTAATTCTTTAGATACACCATCATTCTTTTCTTTATGTTGTTTTGAAGTTAATGCGTATCCGCTTACAATCTTACAAAGCAGTGTATTATCTATAATTGAATTATTGTCCGAAAAAGTGCAATAAATCGCATCACAAACAAATAACGAATGTATCAAAAGGCTTGGTAGAACAAAGTAAAATTCCTCCCATTGATTTTCTTTATCAGTTTCATGAGAAAACACAAAGTTTAAGTTCATATCCTCTGTTGCGTAGTCTTTGTAGCTTGTTATAAGATGATTAGCCTTATTCCATATTGATTCTAAACCGTAAGCTTTATTTTTATCATATCTTAAATCGTATAAAAAGTCCGCTGGTAAATTTGAAAACTTCATTTTAGATCTTGCTGCACTAATTATTGACAATTTTTTTTCTGGTCTAATTCTATCAATCGCAATTTCTGAATGAGAATTTACCGATCTAAATTTTTTAAAAAAATCCTTTGGATCAGCAAGTATCCATTCTAAAATGAATAAATTGTCTTTAAATGGTTTTCTTAGTAAGGCAAAGGAAACAGATAATTTACCTTTTTCAGAAGTATCTAAAGCAGTATAGAGGTAGTGTAAAAAATCACATAATACAGCATCAAATATTTGTCGTTTAATTATTTCATCAACTTCTTCATCATAGCCCTTCGATATCAATAGATCAATAATTTTTGAACCTGATGAATTATTAAATTCATCAGCCTCTTTTTTATCTTTTAATTTGAAAGAATGAAAAAATACTCCTTTCTCTTCACCAGTTTTAACAATTGTTGCTAAAACATCATGAAGAAAGAACACAAAATTGTGCTTAAATCTAAATCTATCTGGTAAATAGTATGGCATTTTGTTTTACTATTGTCCACAACATTACCTTATCCGCAATTCGTATAAGCACTCCTCCGGGAACTTATATGCAATCTTTGTTATGCCGGAGTCCATTGTTTTATTGATTTGCCCTCATAACCGCGCCTCTCCCCTAACCAATTCTGTTAAAGGTAGTAATTATTTCAAAAATTTTGCAGATACACGGCGATTGAAAACGCCGGATTCCCAGTCGAACTTACAACCTACAACCTACAACACACTTTCTACTTTCAGATGAACATATACTTTACTTGTTTTCCCCTCCCTATTGAAGATAGAATGACTGTTTTCTTTGTCAATAGTAAATCCCTGAATATTTGAAGAACCTCCATGATTAAATATCAGGTCTATTCCTTCTTTATCGTCAAGCAGGTATATTACCGGAACTTTGCAATAGGTAAAGTACAGGTGTGGCACCGATTGATCATGAGAATCTTTTGTTCCGGGGAGAATAAATTCATTCTTTTTCAGAACAACCGGATTAAAAGATATTTGTCCATTATTCACAATCAGGCCAAGTTCAAAGAATCGGCTGATAACATCTTCTTTCACCTGCCCTGTCATACCCGGTTGCTGTACCCCTGCCATACGAGGAGTATGAGAGTATGGATCAATCGGGAATGCCCCATATTTATCAGGCGTTTTATGCACCCCTATGCCTTTCTGAACCTCGGCATAATGTTTCGCAAGCTTAAGAAGGATATCTTTGGAGGCACCTTTATTTCTGGCTTGTTCAATATTTTCGCCAATTGCAAGCAATAGTTTAGAAACCATATGCCAGTAAATCGAACCAAGTCCTTCGTACTTATAGAAAGTACCTGACCGTCCGGTAAACGATTGGTGATCAAATATTTTCTCGTATATTGCCATCACCGATTTAATTTCATCGGCGCTTACTTTTACAACTGCAGTATCATGAAGCTTCTGCAAAGCTTTTTTAAGATAACCTGCATTACTGAAAGTACCATTAAAATGGTATTGGCCCTTGATATCTTTGGCAATTACACTGGTGTCGCCAATTTCAATCAATTCCGACAATATGGGTATTTTCTTAACATCATCAACCGGTATTATATTCTTTTCCAGGAACCAGGGCAATCTCTTGTCCGGATACAAAATATAGCTTTCCTGATCTTCACGGTACAATTTGCTTTTTCTCATGGTATCGAGCACTTCCAGTGCCTCTTCGGGCGAAAGTTTGCCTGAGCTAAGGACTGAAACCTGTCCTTCGAGCATCTCATATAAATACCTGATTTTAAATTCGCCGTCGCTGATAGTTAGTAAATTATAAGCATTGTAGAGTTTGTCGGCCCTTTTATTTACCGCAATACTCTGGTCGATAAAAGTTTGTGCCGTTTTGAAGAATTCAATAAGATATTGCTTCTTAACCGAAGTTCTTTTACCTGAGAATCCTTTATATGTTTTAATTCTGAAATCGCTTCCTGCATTGCCGAGCAGATCTACCAGCATCTTACGCTGCTTGCCATTGAATCCCTTAGTGAGCAATGATTGGTGATTTTTCAAAATATCATCAATTGCCTTAAGCAGATCTGCCATCTCCACTGTAATCTCCAGGTTGGTATCAGCAGATGCCGAAAACAGTTCGATCATAAAATGAATGAACCGTCGCATGTAATAGAGCGTAACCATTGATACGCCATACCCAGCCAGCGCATTGTTAGCATCATTCCATTCAGGACGCAAAGTATTCATCCAAATACCCGCTTCGGGAATAAAATTGCTAAGCTTAGATAATAGCGGAGCCAGAATTTTTTCGGTCAGGTTAACCTTGAATACCTTTCCCGATTTATCAAGAACCAACTTGCCGTCGGCACCCATTTTAGCAACAATATCTTCTATTTTATGATGAACATCGAAATTGAAGACGATAGAATCATGTGGGTTACTGACAATCTCTTTATATGATTTAATTCTATAAGGAATATTGGTATATGCAAACATATTTTTGCTCAGCCATAAATTAAGACGGCCCGGAAAATACTTCTTTGATACTTCCAGCAATTTAAGCATATAAATTATCTGATGATCTCCCCAATAGCCAATATTTGAGAACGGATTACCGGGTTCAGGCACTTCCCAATCGATACCATCGCGGGTAACACGATACGGATTGTATCCATCGGCCGATGAAGCATTCACGAACTTAGCTATCATACCACTTATATAGTCGGGATAAGATAATGCCAATGCTTCCCAATTCTGGAATATATCGCGCCAGTTGCCCTGGTAATATAGCAGCTTATTGCCGCTTGCATCTTTAATATTTACTGAAAACAGGTTCCACGGGCGACTCGGATCGCCATGCCTGCGACTGAAGGTTAGTGGCAGATATTCGAGAAACAGGCGATGAAGATCTTCGTCACCTTCTTTGATTATCAATTTGTTGAGCTTTTCATATTTAAGTTTTGCAGGCATTTGGCCGAAGAATTTACTATGCCCTTCCCAAACCTGTTTGTTAAAGTGTTTGATGTGTTTCAGGAAATCGGCTTTATCAATAGTATATCCTTCGCTGAATATGCCACCCCGCATTACATTAAACAATACATTCGAGAAGTGCCTTGATGCCACAAGTTTGTCGGCTGAATACTGAATGCCGTCTGCATCGGCAACAATAGCTTTCAGGTTAAGGGTACCTTCCTGTATATTCTTTTCCAGATCACCAATTTTATCTTTGGTCTTTGCCATATACTCAATAAGATTATTTACTTTCACCGAGTCCTGGTTGACCTCGGCAGCAAAATACCATACTTTTTTTTCTTTTGCGGCAAGTTTAATGTTAGTGTTTGCAAAGAATGCCCCTTTCACCCCTTTTGATTCATGCTCTTCGACAACTCCTTTTCCCTTTCTGAACTGGCCCAGTTGTCCTGAACTTAACAGAAAGGAATTCTTTTCGAGTCCGCATGTCCATACCGTTGAAACCTGCAGGGCCTCACTTGGTTCGGCTTTATCAACAGGAATAGATTCGAGCCGGAATAATCCGAGTGAATATTCTTTCACAAGTTCAGATTTTTTATAACCGTCGAGCAGGGTGGAAAACTGGTTTTGCATAAACATAGCAACCCCATATGGTAACAGGTTTTGTATACCATCAATAAGTTCAACCTCAATTGAAGTTGCCAAATTATTTTCCAGGATACTTTTCCTGATCCAACCGAACCTATCGGAGTTCGTCCAGCCATATCGAAAGGATAATCCTAAATCGAGGTTTTTTTCTTCAAATATGAGCTTGTTGCCACACGTATTTTTGTAAATGTTTCTTTCGGTTTTGTACACACCATCATACTTCTCGGTAAAAGGTTCCCACAAATACTTTTTACCCTCAACCAGTACCCTGAAAATTGATTTACTCCCGGTTGTCTCTGCGGATTCCTGCAGTTTATCATCGGTATAATAAGGGAAAAGCGCACTTTCCGGATTAATCCTGCCTGCCGATAATCCACCCGTGCTGGAAATAAACATCCAGTGGTCAGAATCGCTTGCAAGGCTCATAAAAAATGGTAACATCGAGTCGTAGTTCCTGATTTCATAGAAATCTTCACCATCAATAGTTACAAATTGGCCTTTGACTTCTTTATCTTCTGCCTGGACTATATTCTTTCCGATTAACAATTCAGTTTTCACCATGAGTATCAGTTTTATTCTTTAATTATTCATTGTTGTACAACAGCTTACAGATAATAAAACTTGTAGTTTCTTCGCCATTTTAATTTTTGTCCGGGCTCCAGATCAATTTTAATGAACAATTCCGGACTGATTACATGTTTCACGCCCCAAACATTCATCATTTCGGGTATGAAATCGGTGTCTTCTTTCATTCCAACACCAATCTTGTCATGGGTAATTTCCCATTCCCCATTCGTTGAGTGGAATTCAGTCAGGGGACTAAAGAAAAAATCCTTTTCGGGTGTGAAATTAAAATTCACGGAATTTGCATTCAGAATAACAGCATTCTCAGGATTTACTGCCTCAATCATTAATGAGGCTTTAACTATTTCGCAGGGCACCCTGAGGGTATAGTGTGCATCAATATTCGTTCGGTTTATGGATATAAAATTATGACAATATTCATTCGTCTGTATTTTTCGTATTCCTGTATTTTCCAATTCATAATCTATAGTAAACGAATTGCCCGAGAGTTCGATCTTCTTGATTAGTTTTGTACTATACCCCCTGCAGGCTTTGGGAAAAACCGTAAACTTGATCCATTCCTTCCCTGTTTCAATTTGAATATCAAAAGGATCGATCTCATAGGCCTTAAAAAAATCATATGCTTCGCTACTCTTTTTGGTAAGCAGTCCGACACCAATTTTGGGAAATTTTTCACCCACGGCACAATCATCATATCCAATGGGTTTTACTAGACCAAATTCGTTATACAAACCCTGACCATGACGCTTAAAATCAAAATCTTTGGTTGTCTCTGCCGAACAGAAACTGAACTTGTTTTCAAATAAAATTTGAGAAATATTACCGGTCCAGTCGAATCGTGAGTTTTTATAAACCCGACCCGGTTCTTCAATGGTCAGGCTAAGAATGCTATTCTCTAAAACTATTGTCACTGTTTTCTATACAATTCTTCCTGATCAGCACCGTTAATGTCTCACCAAAATTGTCTCGAGCTCCTCCAATGATTTACCCTTTGTTTCAGGCACAAATTTCAATACAAATAACAGGGTCAGAAACCCTAATAAAGCATAAATTAGAAATGTATAACCCGACCCGATAACTTCCAGTTCTTTAGGAAAAACCGTAGCGACCGAGAAGCTGACCACAGAATTCCATGTACCCACAATGGAGATCATAACTCCTCTCATCTTATTGGGAAATATCTCCGAAAGCAAAGCCCACATCACCGGTCCGAGCGATATGGCAAACGAGGCAACGTATAAAATCAATCCTATTAATACCAAAATAGCATTCATTGTGATCGAGTTTTCCAGGATAACCGATTTAAAATTGTTATAATTCCTGGCGCCGATTTCTTTTTTAACATTCCGAAAAAAAGTCAATTCATTATCAAAAGAAGCGTTTGTCAGATTTCTCAAGCCACTTTCCAATACTGTAAGATCCGCAGGTTCACTTTCCTTGTTTTTACAAGCTTCCTGCAGAATTTTCACAAGGCCTTGTTCTGAAATACTATATTTAGCAGATTTAAAAGCAAATCCGGCAATCGAAAGGGATATCATGATCCCCAGTGACCCAATAATCAAAAGGGGTTTTCTGCCTAACCTGTCAATCAGAAACATGGCAACAACCGTAAATACTACATTTGTCAGTCCTAATATTATGGCTTGTGCAAATGCCGCATCCTGACCGCCACCCGCCATCCCGAAGATCATGGGAGCATAATAAAAAATAGCATTTATCCCTGTAATTTGCTGAAAGAATGCAATACCAAGCCCAATGATCAGTATCAGGGTCATTTTCTTTTGAAACACTTCGCGAAAGCTGATGCCGGAACTTCCTTCAGATTTTCCGACGCTTTCCTTTATTTCCTGTAAAACCTGCATGGCATATTCCTCACCTCCAATATTGACAAGTGTCTTTTTTGCCTCATCGTCCCTGTTTTTCAACGCTAACCAGCGGGGACTCTGGGGAATAATATACAACAACAGGAAATAGAGTACTGCAGGTACTGCACCAATACCCAACATCCATCTCCAGTTAAGATCTGGATCGGTGACTTTCTGTAGAATAAAATAATTGGTAAAATAAGCAGCCGAAATACCCAACACAATATTTAATTGATTTATGGATACCAAAGTTCCCCTTTTTTCGCGTGGCGCAATTTCAGCAATATACATTGGTGCAACCAAAATTGACATACCAACCCCCAAGCCTCCGATAATTCTGGCAATAATAAAAAAAGTAAGATTACTGGTTAAAGAAGTAGCCAGGGCGCAAAACGTAAAAAGAGCGGCGGTCATAATAAGTACTGACTTTCGCCCAAAAATATCGGCCAGAATTCCCCCGATAAAATTTCCGCCCATAGCACCAAAAATTATGGCAGAGACAGAGAGACCCAGTAATAATGAACCGCTTTCCAATCCAAATACATTCCTGTAAAAAGGAACTGCCCCTGAAATAACTGCACTGTCAAAACCCAGGAGAAATCCTCCGAGAGCTACGATCAGTGAAACCAGGACTATATAAACATTATGTTTCTTCATTTTATACTAAATTATAAGTGTAAAAGAAATATAATTGATAGCAATATATTAAAAATATCCGTATTAGCCATTTCATTCTCAATTATAGAATTTGTATTAATGAACAATTTCTTTTCAGGATATTTATGTATATTGCTACACCATTAACCCAATGAATGCAACAAACATAATGGCAATTATCGATACTATTAAACTATTTTAACAACCCCTGATGTTATGAATAGAATGATTTCAACATTGACTTTCAAGGAAAAGATAGGATATGGTTTGGGAGACACTGCATCTCATTTTGTGTGGGACATGGTGGGTTTCTGGCTCATGTTTTTTTATACCGACGTTTATGGAATTTCGGCAATTGCAGCCGGAACAATTATGCTGATAGCCCGGTTCTGGGATATGGCTATCGATCCCGTTATTGGTATCATATCTGACCGTACCAATACAAAGTGGGGGAAATTCAGACCATATATACTATTTGGAGCATTACCTTATGCAGTTTTGGCTATATTAACTTTCACAACACCAAATTTCGGTGAGACAGGAAAGATAATATATGCCGGTGCCACGTATATTCTGTTAATGACTGCTTATGCTTCGGTAAACTTACCCTATTCGGCATTAGGAGCTGTAATGACTAATGATACATACGAACGTGCCGGTTTAAACACGTACAGATTTATTGCCGGTTTTGCAGGACAATTTATAGTTACGGGCCTTGCACTTACTTTGGCAAAATTCTTCGGCGGTGGTGATAAAGCTCAGGGGTTCCAGTATACGGTGATATTATTTGCCCTGCTAAGTCTGGTATTTTTCTTTATTACCTATAAAACTACAAAAGAAAGGGTGCATCCCCCGAAATCACAGGTTAATTCCCTCGGTAACGATTTAAAAAATCTCTTTACCAACAAAGCATGGATAATTTTAGCTATTGTCGGTATAGTATCTTTTATAATGTTTGCCATTCAAAATGCAGCTGTAGTTTATTACTTTAAATACTATATAGGTAATGAAGAAAATGTGCAGTTATTTAATGTTATTGGAACAATCGCTTTGATTGTTGCCCTGCCGTTCTCCAAACCATTGGCAAAAAAATTTGGAAACAGGAATGTTTTTATGGCCAGTTCTGTTATATCAGGTATATTCTTTATCGCTATTTATATCCCTGCTGAGCATAATATTGTTACAATTTATATATTTAATATTATCGCAAAAATGGCCTATGCACCGGCAGTTCCTTTATTATGGACCATGATCGCCGATTCGGCCGACTACGGTGAATGGAAAACCGGACGTAGAGCCACAGGACTTTATTTCTCTGCAGCCGTCTTTGCTCAAAAAGCAGGATGGGGAATTGGCGCTGCATTAGTTGGCGTATTTCTATCGTTATTTAATTATGCAGCAAATGAAATCCAAACTGATACTTCAATAACTGGTATAAAATTGCTGGTATCTGTTATCCCCGGTGTTCTGTATATGTCTTGTGCTATTTTTATGTATTTCTATAATATCGATGCCAGGACAACCGATTTGATTAAAAAAGAACTGGAAGCACGCAGAGAAAAGGAAAACTCCGAATCATAAGTCCTTTTAATAGTATAATAAAGAACCCCATATGTATCAGGATGGGGTTTTTTATACTATTTTATGTGTATGTTTTCAAACCAAAGTGCATCCCTGTAAATACCTTCAGTATAGATATCAACTGCAGGTCTTGCGCATGAAACCTCGGTAGTCTTTATATAATATGGTTATTATCGATTAATCTTGTGAATCAAGCCTACAGCCTTAACGTATGCGTATACTTCACCATCACCGCCCTGTTATAAAAAGATGGAGGTTCAGGATTCAAATGACTGTTGCCTGTACTTCTGAATTCATCAATTACCAGGTAAAAATCATTGCCTTCTTTGGGATTGAAACGTAGTCTGAAATTACCGACAAAGTCATGGGTAAGACCGTTGTATTGTAACAGTAAACTCACTGACAATTTAATGTTAACCATATAAAGTAATTTCATATCCACCACATGACCTTTAAAATGCTGATCACGCAAAGGAAAATCCACGTAATTGTACTGATAGGTTCCTGTAAGTTGCAGACTTTGAGAAAAACTCATGGTGGGACGGATGGTCAGGGAGAATTTCTTCCCGTCGTAGTACTCCCCTCCCTCAATCCTGATCAAGGCATAATAAGGTTTTGACTGCGGCGTAAAGATCATGGCCTCTGCACTATAAAAACGGTAATGTCCTGCAGGAACTCTCACTTCATCGGAAAGATCAAAAGTATCCTTAACGCCTTCTTCATTGTAAACAATACCAAATATCCCCCCTAATCCGTTTTTACCAAATATTTCAAATCCCGGTGTAACAGTATAGGTTTCAACCTGTCCATCGGCGATCCTTGTCATCCTTTCAATCCTGATTTGTGCTGTTCTACTGAAGATTTTGGAGTCCGTCCCGGGCATCCAACCGTACTTCAGCTCCCCTTCAAAACCATTTGAGCCACGATATTTAAGAAATCCTATCTTCGGATCAAAACCCTCTCCAAAATAGGCATATGTCAGGTTATAGGCAAATCCTTTATCAGACCGTCGTTCCCAGTTAGCCCTGATCAGGGTGGGTTCAAGAGAAAAGACTTTTCCTGAATCCTGGTTCAGGTTCTGTGCAAGCTTAATATCAACGTAGTCTTCACCAAAAATCTTAATAAGTCCGTCAACTCCATAGGCCAGGTCATAGCTGCCATTTGAACCTATTTTGGAGGTAACCAGTCCGCCAACATAGGAATTCGGATTAAACACCTGCCGCCTCAGCCTGGCTATGCCAAAATTATTGGATGGTATGGAATCATATTCCTGGGTCTGCATTTCCATGAATCCGATATCCCATTTACCGGCCCTTCCAATTAGTTTTACTCCGCCAAAAATTCTTACGGGATTATCTTCCTCAATACCAATCTTCCGGCTGTAAAACATGTCAGAGGTGCCGCCCAGTTTATAGCTGAAGATACTGGATCTTTCCTGGAAGAACAGCCGCTTTTCAGGAAAAAACATATTATACCGGGTAAGGTTAACCTGCTGGTCATCTGCTTCCACCTGGGCAAAATCAGTATTCAGCGTCACATCCATGGTAAGGTTGCTGGTAAGACTGTATTTCAGATCAAGCCCTGCCTCCAGCTTCGGATCATCCTCCCGGAGATATTCGGTTTCATCGGCATTGAGGGCATAATTCCGGGCATAACCGCCAATAACATAGGGTGCCAGGTAAACCGGCTTGTGTGAATGCAATGCCGGGAATTCTATGGTAGTCGCCAGGGAAGGTTTCACGGCGGCCATCATACCATGTTTTGGATCGATCAGCGGATAGGTATCAATCTCATTTCCATGACTGATCGCCCGCTGAATGATCAGCCCCATTTTTACCGATTCGTTGCTCGACTGGAACCGCAGGCTTGAAAAAGGAATCCTCATTTCCATATACCAACCTTTGTCATCGCGTGAAGTTTTGACATCCCAGAATGTGTTCCAGCTGATGTTTATAATACCGCCGCCGGGTACACCCACCTGTGCTCCGCTTGACATATTGGCATCGTTTGAAACGGTGAAATCAGTTCTAAGTCCTGATGGTATCGTAGCGAAGCCCATGGCATTTTCGTTATCATCAAAAGTATCCAGAATGATGACAAATGCATCTGAGTTTCTCGATTGCTCATCTCTTTTCTTACTTGTCGATTTAATGGTAGAGGGATCACGGGTGAGTAAACGGGAACCAACCCACAGGTATTCCTCATCATAGGCAATCATTACCTCACTTTTTTCAGAAGGTTCTGATCCAAAGTCAGGCCGGTGCATCATCAGGGGGAATATATCCAGATCATTCCAGGCATTTTCGAAGGGTAATCCGTCAAATTCAACAGGTGCCGACAACCGGGAAATCCTGACAGGCTCAATAGCAGAAAGGGAAAGAGTAAGAAAAAGGAATAAAAAGTATAAGCTGAACGGCTTTATATTTGAGGTGTACATATCAGATTTTTAAAACCGCAAATTAAATCGATTGTATCATTCTGAGCAAATAAATCGACAAAGAAATGTTTTTTATGGATAAACGTAGAGACGCAAAATTTTGCGTCTCGCAAGAAATATAAAGAATGGTTTACCGGATGATGGTGAGGGTAATGCTGCTGCCTTTTTCCGGCACAACAAGATAAGTACCCATGGGTAACGGCCGTCCTGTCTCGTCATTGCCATCAAAATAACACGGAGCCATAAGCCGGCGTTTCAGAATTCCGGCACGGTCGAATATTTTTACCTTTCCTTCCAGACTAATAAAATACCTGTCATCCAGGCCATCATCATTTGGAGAAAATACCGGAATATCATTCAGACAGTCCTTTTCAACAACAACTTTCGGCAGATGGCGCAGTTCACAACCATTGGCGTTGATTACTTCGATATTATAAATACCTTCCGGCACTTCGGTTAATTCATGAATTTCCAGATCTTCAAGCTGGCTTGTCAGTTTATATGCATAAGGGGCCCTGCCGTTCTCTATTTCCTGATCCTGAATAGTGATCCTTCCTTTGTGATAACAATCAGCCCGATCAACAGAATAATCAAGTGCAATGATTGACATCCTTTTAACGCTAAAAGTATCTGAATTGGTGCATTCTGCATCATTGGTAACCCGGTACCATACATTTGCCGGTTCGGTCAGGTTAACCTGGGGAGTGACCGCGCCTGTTGACCATTGAACAGACTTGTAGGGATCAGTTAACGAAATCATCAGGGATGTATTCCCGCATATAAGGGTATCAGGCAAAGGTGACAAATGGGGGATGTCGTTGAGCGTGAGGGTCAGGTTTTTGCCGGTCATACAAATACCTGATTTCAGTTCAACAGCATAAATTCCCGGTGAGCTGTTCATCGGATTGATAATTCCCGTTTTGTTATCGATACCAAGATCTGCAGCAGAAGTAAAAGTCAGGTCATCAACCTGATAGTTCAATTCCGGTTTGATCATTCCCTCATTCAGACAATACTTTTCCTGAGGATAAGAAACAGTCAACCTTTCATAATTCAGTATATTGATCCGGTTAGATACTGTATTTGAAAATACCAGGGGATTATCTGCATTTACCTGTGATATTTTATCCAGCATACAGTCTTCATTTCTGAGCCAGACCTTAAGTGAAAGGCTGTCTCCGTTTCTGAATCCATCAACAGAGCCATCAAAACCATAAACCGTTATACTGAAATTAATGGTATCCTTCCACCGGGCCAATCCAAAGCACCTGCCCTGGTCATTGAATACACCTATATAATCACCTTCCGTCAGGGATTGTCCGTTTATTTGCGGTAAGCAGTTGATCCTTAGCGGTATAGAATTCATTGAGGCTATTGGGGTCACCCATGGTACATTTTGCGCCATCAGATTATTCAAATAAAAGAGGCAAAATGCAAGGACAATGTGCCAGCGAAAGGATACCATAAATCAGGTTTATACTATTCAAATTTAATAATTATTCCTTTTGCTTATTCGTTAGCGGTCAACGGACTGATTCTGTAACGAAGTACCGGATATCCCAGATTATTATACCGGTATATATAAAATACCGACCTGATTAGGGAGCCGTCATCAAATGAAATAGCGGCAATGTTGGCAGGCGAGATCAGGTCCATCCATTCAAACAATGATGAAACCGGTAGTTTGAAATCTTTAAACGGATTATTATAAACATCGTACTTGTAATATACAACCCATTTTCTGATAACATCATTTACACTTACTGCATCATCCAGCGGATAATAAAACTCCTTTCTCTGGATATTATTCTGGTTATCATAATACAGATCACAGATAAAACGCGGACGTGATGATTCACTTGTATAGCATGCAATTTTCATGAGTCTGTCGATTTTGTCATAGGAATATATGAAAATCCAGGTGGGCAGATTGGTTAATTTAACAACTTTCCTGATCATGTGTCCGGATTTATCATAATATAAAAACTCAAACTTATCCCATTTGTAAGAATTATCCGGCATTCTGGTAATAATTTGTTCCAGCTGCCCTATGGAATTGTATTTATAGCTCTTTATCAGACTAAGACTCGTTATCAGAGGCTTTTCACTCAGGGAGTGTCTTCGCAGTTCGATCAACTGACCCGAATTGCCATAGACAAATTTGTCGCGCATATAAACAAATCTTTGCACCTGATTGGCCTCGGCTGATGGAGCAGTCACCCCTTTTCTGAAATAGCTGATATTTTCCAGCCGGCCCAACCTGTCATAGGTATAAGTCAGCAGGTTTTCATTGTACTGGGAAACTACTGCCTGATCCTGTAATATCGGATCGTCAATAACAATATCCGGTATATCGGAAATTGTTGTATCACCGGCTACAGATTTCAGAAATTCTTCTTCGGGCTGCAAGTTTTCGCTCTCCGTAAAGTTCTCCTGTTCGCATGACACGATAACCATGAAAACAGAAAGGATTAACAGTAAATTAAATTTTATTGTTTTCATATGAAAAGATTTATTGATTACACTTAACTTCAATCTGAAATGAAAAAGGTAACCCCGAATTTCTTAAAATGAATACGAAATTGAAATCTCCAGCTTGTTGATCCCGAGTGCCGCCTTTTGAACCGAAGTACTGTAGGAGAGAATAAGGTTTAAATGGCTTTTGTAAATCGACAGATTATTCAGCCCAAGCATTGCCGACAGGCTGCTTTTTCGATTCCAGCCGACTGCCGCAATGATCTTTTTAAATAGCAATCCGTATAGTCCGGCCTGAACACTTGTTCCGCCATAATATGGTGTTGTGATGAGCAAATGTGGCCTTAATTCAATAATGTCGTTATTGACGGCTGCATATGACGCTGTCAGATTACAGTACGTCGGAAGCACGGTTCGTTCATCGATAGGCTGGAATACACTGTTGAACAGCTGATTTACTGAAAATCCGATATGAAAGTTATTGTTATACAGCCACACACCGGTATTGGCATCTAACCTGAAGACAGAGGCCCCTTCGGTGGTTGGTGTAGCTTTAACCGCAAAGTTCATCCCGCCGAAATCAATCCCGCCGGCAAAACTGAGTCTGCTGTTTATCCGCGTATGAAAGGCATACATCCCATAAAACCGCATCCTGTTGATGTATGCTCCTTCGTTGTCGTTGTAAAACCTGAAACCAACAATGTTTTTGCTTTTGGCTGCTGTTTTTGGCTTATAAGGCATGAAACTTATTGTACAATAATAAGTTGATACCCCTGTAAATCCGGTAACAGGTCGCTGATAACCCATAGCAATTTCATTGTTCGCATTTACCCCGATGCTGGAGGGATTTATCATCGGATAACCAGACATGAACTGGCTGAATTGTATGGGGTAGTTTTTATTGGTTGGCTGGGCAGAACAGGTAAGAACGATAAAAAAGGTTAATAGACAGACAGGAATAAAATTATGGAGAACACCAACCCAACAAAGGCTGACATACCATGTATTGCTTTTTTTTGATAAATACATGCACAAATTAACTAACTTACCGTAGAAACAATAAAAGTAAGTAATTTTTAAAAAGGGGTTACCTTTTAGCTCCCGATTTGTAGATAACCAAACGCCCTTAATGATTCATGGAGTATACCAGCAACGAAATACTGCAGGCCTTAAAAACAGGTCATGACAGGGATGTTCTAAAATTCATGTATACCAGGTTCTTTCCAAGAGTGAGCGGATATGTGCGGCATAATTCGGGTGATCATGATGCTGCCTTTGATATTTTCCAGGACAGCATTATCATTTTTTATCAATATGTAAGACAGGATAAATTCAATCCGGATTATGACATCGGAGCTTTTATTTTCACTGTGGGTAAAAACCTCTGGCTGAACAGGCTCCGGAAAGAAAGCAGAGAAGTTGTTATACCTGAACATGTTGATTTCTTTGAATCGGGAGAAAATATCATGGATCAACTTATTACGAGGGAAAGAGAACAAGTGGTGGCTGAAGTGCTTGCTTCGCTCGGCCAAAGATGTGAGGAGCTGTTAAGGTATTCCATTTTCTACAGGTTAAGAAACAATGAAATCTGTGAGAAAATGGGATTCAGCACTGAGAACGCGGTGAAAACCCGTAAATATAAATGCATGCAGAAGCTGATTTCACTACTTGAAGAAAAGCCGGGATTAAAAAAGGTTTTGCAGGAGCTATGAAAGAGGAAATTGAAATAAACGAATGGATTGAAACCTGTCTGAACGGGAATCTGTCGGCCGAAGAGGTTAAACTTTTCCGGAAACGGCTGGAAGAAGAGCCTGACTTTGCCCGTGAGGTGGAACGACACAGACAGTTGCGCGAAATTATTTCCGACGGCGCATTGCTGCATGTAAAAAATCAACTCATGTCCATTCACCTGCAGAAACTAAAGACTGTCCGGAAGATCAGACGTATCACAGGTTATGGCCTTGGCGGAATACTGGTTGGAATATTAACATTGCTGGTGGTCAGGATAAGTATTGATGATGAAAATGTGCAAAAGCTTTCCGGTCGTGCCATACCTGAGACAAAGACACCCGTGATTGTTTCAGATCAGACCGGAGCTGAAGAGCTGACAGTTGAACTTATGCAGGACAGCGGAACACACGCCAGAGAAACTGCACAAGATATCAAGCCTACCGGTAACGATATCAAAACGGAAAATCACGCCATGTCTGCATCAATGGATACCTTCATTACAGGCATCGGCAGGGAAATGACCGGCACGAATCTAAATCCGGTTAAGACACCCCCTGATACCGCCATATATTCCGAAACCAGGCAGGATGAAGAGAATGAGCCGGATACTGCATCTAAGAAAGCCTCCGAAGCAAACTGCCGGAAGATTAAGCTGGAGGGAAATTTCATTGAATATGAGAGTTGCAACAACAAACCAACCGGTGGTATTATGATCTACAGTCAATCGGTTACCGGTGGCATGCCGCCGTATACATTCTCCCTCAACGGTACCAGATTCATTGACACCATACAATTCAGCGGATTATACCCGGGAAATTACCCCGTTTATGCCAGGGATGCCAATAATTGTATCAGCCGGCTGGGATTGGCCCTTGTTCGTTCGGTGGATTGTACGTATCAGGCGGTGTTCGCCCCGTTAAAGGGTGAAATATGGACTGTTCCTGCAGATCAGGACCGTGAGGGTATACTGAATATCTTCAACAAGTCGGGTACTTTGGTATATACTATCCGGATTTCCAACGATGAAACAACAACATGGAACGGAAGTACTCTTTCAGGACAGGCCCTGCCCATGGGTATTTACCAGTTCGAGATCAGGTATTCCGACGGGAGCAGGTTTATCGGGAATGTAACGATTGTGAAGTAAGGTATTTGTCAAACCAATCTGCAAACATTGCGGTGTAAACCGGCATATCGTTCCAGAATCCATGATCAGCACCTGATTTGATCTTCAGTTCACAGGGCACACCGGTTTCCTTCAGTTTACCGATCATTTTCTCAGACTGTGATAAGGGTACCAGTCTGTCGGTATCACCATGTGCAATAAAAACGGGTGCATCATCGGTGGTAATAAAATACAGGGGTGAGATTTTTTTTCCGATTTCAGTTCGTTTTTCCGGATCCGTCACCTTCTCATAATGATAGGTTTTTGCGTTCCATTCCATAAAGTCGAGCGGCGCCTGGAACTCTTTCATTTCACTATGAACTACCGCATTATCACCCTCTGCTTTCCAGTTCAGCAAATCCACGGGCGGGAAGAAACAAGCCACTGCCTGTACCCTGCAGGATACCCTGTCGACAGGATCTTTTGCCTTTGGATCTCCGTCCTCTCCGGTGGTTCCCATCATCAGAGAAAGATGTCCGCCGGCCGATGCTCCGGATATTCCCAGGAATGCAGGATCAATATTGTATTCTGCCGCATGATACCGGATGAAACGTATGGCCCGCTTAAGGTCGGAAACAGCATCCGGGACCGTATATTTTGGCTGAGAGCCGTGCATAACGTAGAATATGGTATAGCCCCTGTCGGAAATAGGTTTCAC
>Ga0299915_10001365_pt1 | contig 18116 bp, 12 predicted proteins | sample RVTome_13_FD_200263 | JGI IMG/M metagenome (GOLD analysis project Ga0299915, IMG submission 200263) | Soil microbial communities from uranium-contaminated site in the Upper Colorado River Basin, Wyoming, United States - RVT92D227 (version 2) ... | reverse complement strand
ATTTGGTGAACTGGTTCACCAATTGTGTTTTTCCCATCCCGCATCCCTAATGAATATGAGATGCAAACGAGTACAAAAATAATTTGGTCATCTACTGTCAACATCAAATCTTTTGTACCAATGAAGCCATTGTTCTTCTTCGTACATTCGTGGTCCAATCATTAATATTTTATATCTAATTGTTCGATTTATATGTGGGTTATATTTTGTTTTTCTTTTTTTTATATTTATATTCTGAAATTTGGTCTTTACATAATTTTTTCGCTCCAAACTTTTAACAGCTCTACAAACGGATTTATAGTGAGATTGCCAACCGAGTTTATCTACATCATGGTCAAGAAGCATATCTGCGATAAAATAAACTGGTACTTCAGGTTTATATCCTATACATCTAAAACGTTTCAGTATAGTCAATACTAATCTTTCAGTTGATCCTAAACCACGGCTCACAAAAAAACCAACATATACAAGAAGAAATAGTTTTTGTCAGAATCAATAGTTTACCTTCTAACATTAAAAGCCCTTAAAACCGATTTTAAACACCAAAGCCTATGCTTTTAATGATGACTCTATTGAAAAGCTATCTACAAAAAACAGTCATAAAAATTTTCTATCTGAAAAAATAATAATATAATATGATTAAAATGAAAAGAAAAAAATATGGCATCGAAGTTATATGTGGGTCTGTTCAAGAAGCAAATGAATTAGCTTGTGAATTAGACCATATTTTATTTCTGCAAAAAATAGGAAATCAATATGAACTGTACTTAAAATAAATAATCTAAAACTAGCCAAAATGGGGACTAGACAAATCTTTCAAAAACTAATAACAATCTATTTATGAGTCAAAAAACAATTAGAGACAACCCCTCAAAACCAATGTAAACTAAAAAAAAGGTTATGGTAAAGTCTTTACGACCTGCACTTGCTTTCTATTAGGTTTATTTGATTCCTGTTTCCACTCTTGTAATTTACCTGCCAGATGTTCCATATCCAAGTATCGACCTTCTTGTTGAGCAATTTTTGATTCTTCATGATATAAATCAGACCTAAACAAGTCTATCATCATAGTTTCTGCCATACTTACTTTGATATTCAATGGAAGCCAACAATGTTTACAGTAAGGTGATGAAGGGTCATTTTCTACTTTACACCTTGGACACTTTTTTGGTAATAGTTTCGATGGTTCAGGTTTTAACTGCTCTGGAGGTGCTGAGCCTTGTATTTGATATATCTTTGTTGCAATATTTACTGGATTAGTATGTAGATACACAGCCGGCATATTTGAACCTGGTTCCCATCCTGCAAAAAGTCTCATCATATTTTCTGACAATCCATTGTCTGCAAGCCATGTCAATCGACTATGTCTGAGTAGGTGAGGATGAATCTCCTTTTTAATTCCCGATGTTTTTTCTCCTTGCTTTAAGATTGACCAAACTGCTGGAATACCAAGACGTCGATTTAAAGGTTCTTTATACTTCTCCCTATTACTAACTGAAAAAAATAATGGTGATTGTTTATTTTCTTTGAATGGATGATATTGGTTAAACCATGGTTCTAAGTATATGGTTGATAGTGTTAACGGTATGTTTCTAACGCCGGTTTTGCCATCAACAGATATTGTCCATAAACCATTATTACATTTTACATGTTCCCTATTTAATCCTACTAGTTCCCCAACCCGACATGCTGAATCATATAAAACAGATACCAATGCTTTGTGTTGTGGTTCTGGATATGCATCAATGAGTTTTTGTATTTCTTCTTCAGTTAGCATATCTGAAAATTTTAGTATGTTATTCTTTACTTTTAATATTTTCAAATCTTTGATGCAATCTGGGTTCTTCTTTTGATAAAACCATTTGAAAAATTTACGTATCATAATAACATATTGCTGTATGCTCGAATTATTCAATTGCAAGGTATCAATATATCCATTGAGTTTTTTTCGGGTCATCTCCTCATATGGAATTGGAATGTTCTTAGATAATTTCACAAGAAATGATATATGATTTGCTCTTGTGGTGTTACCTAGACCCTCTCTTTTGTTTTGCAGGTCGTATTTAATTAGTGTTTGTAGGTTTTGCTTTGATATCCTCTCTAATTGGTCATTTCGAATAGCATATAGCATACCATTGAAATTTAGTTCAGTAATTTCTCTCATGTTTACCTCCGTTATAAAAAAAGTTCATGTTAGGTGGTTTAATTCTCAGCTTTTTAATTCCAGTTACTTCTGTTACATCTACCATAATTAATATTATTTTTCTGATAGAAAAAGGTTTTTGTTACTCTAAACTTTTATAAACAAATTTTTTATATAACATTTGAAAAAATGGGAGTTAAAATAGGTGAACTTTTCAAGGAAGAAAAAATAAGTTTTGAGGATCTTCGTGATAGAGTTGTAGTAATAGATGCATACAACGTACTTCATCAATTCCTTGCAAGTATACGTCAGCGTGATGGGACACCACTTAAAAATAGTAAGGGTGAAATTACATCTCATATATCTGGTTTATTTCAAAGAACTGCAAATCTTGTAGAAGCACGTATCCGTCCTGTTTATTCTTTTGATGGGATACCACATCCATTAAAAGCAAAAACGTTGGAAGAAAGACATAAAAGAAAAGAACAAGCAGAAAAAGAATACCTTAAAGCATTAGAAGAAGGAGACCTTAAAACTGCAAGATTAAAAGCTCAACAAACATCAAGGCTTACCGATAAAATGGTTCAACAAAGTAAAGATTTACTTGATGTACTAGGTATTCCATGGATTCAAGCCCCAATGGAGGGAGAAGCTCAAGCTAGTTATATGGTTAAAAAAGGAGATGCATATGCTGTTGGTTCACAGGATTATGATTGTCTTTTAATAGGTGCACCTATACTTGTTAGAAACCTTACTTCTCAAGATAAAAGAAAACTGCCGGGTAAAGAAGCATATTCAAATATTTTTCCAAAACAAATAATGCTTAAAACAAATCTTAAAACCCTTGGTATTACGCATGAGCAACTTGTAGATATGGCTATATTAATAGGTACTGATTTTAATGATGGAATCCTTGGAATAGGTCCTAAAAAAAGTCTTCAACTTATCAAAAAAAATGGTAATGTTGAAAACGTTCTTGTTGCAATAGATGCAAAAAACCCACCTAATTCTGATGAAATAAAAGAAATAAGAAAAATATTTTTAGAACCAAAAATAACAGATGATTATAAGTTACAATGGCTTGGTATCGATAATGAAAAAGTTTTGAAGATACTCTGCGATCAACATCATTTCAGAAGAGATAGAGTAGAACCAACACTTTTAAAATTTGCGAATATACAAAATATTATGAAACAAAAAACGCTATTCTGATTTGCCAATTAATAAAATTATTATCTTTATGATTTCTGGAACTGTACTTTTACCTTATTTTTATTTCATGAGGTTAATATTCTTTTTTTTTATGTTTTTTTATCATTGTATATACGTCTTAGGGGTATGTAAAATACAAGTAATGCGATAAATAGCCATAGTATTAGTCCGGGCCATGCTGGTGGGGTATCAAACATTGTTATGTTTATTCCGCTTATTATGATGAATGCGACAATTACTCCCGTGAGTGCTTCTCCTGCTATAAGTCCTGCTGTAAAAAGTAGTCCTGTTCGTATTATGTTTTCTTTGGGTTTAATCTCTGTTTGCTTTATTGCTAGTTCCCATTCGCTTATTTCTTCTTTGTCTATTCCATATTGTTTTATAATCTTTTTATTTGTAATATGTCTTATTACTCCTCCAAAGAAGATTGGTGTTCCTAGTGTAAAAGGTAGGTATACTCCTATTGCTACGGGTAATACTGGTATATTTATTAGTATTAATACAAATGCTAGTATCATACCAGCGATTACAAATGGCCAGATCATTTCTCCGCCTAGTACTCCTTGTACTACTCCTGCCATGAGGCCTGCTTGTGGTGCTGGTAGATTGGGGCTTCCTATTACATATGCTTTATGTAGTGCTTGTATTACAAATGCAAGGACAGGTGCTGCTGCGCATATTCCTATTAGTTCTGCTAGTTGTTGTTTCCAGGGTGTTGCACCTATCATTTGTCCAGCTGTCATTGATTGTATTACGTCTCCAGATATTGCTGCGCAGCATGCTATTACTGCTGCGATTAATAGAGCTACTCCGTATGATGATGTCCCAGAGAAACCTAGTCCTAGTAGTATGAGTGATGTTATTAGTAGTATTGATACTGTTACTCCTGATGTTGGGTTGTTTGATGAGCCGACTAGTCCTGCCATGTATCCTGCGATTGCTGATGCTATAAATGCGAATAGTATAGCAAAAACAGCCATTATTCCTGATACTAGTAGGTTTTGTGATATCCACATGTATACTAGGAATACTGGTATTGTTAGTATTCCTATCATTGTGAATACATATTTTGGGTTGAGATCTTTGTCTGTTCGTTTTTTTGTGCTTGCATGTCCACTTTTTATTCCAGTTATTGCTTCTTTTATTCCATCGGCAAGGTTGTTTCGTAGTTTGAATATTGTGTATAGTCCTCCTACTAGCATTGCGCCTACGCCGATGTATTTAACATAATGGCTCCATATGTGGAAGAATCCCTCTAGTGGATCATTTATTCCTGTAGGCATTCCTATTGCAAGTAGTATTAATGGTGTTATTATTACCCAACCTAGTAGTCCTCCTATTAGGACAAATGATGCTATTTTTGGTCCTATTATCCACCCTACACCTAGCAGTGCTGGTGATGTTGCAATTCCTCCGTATATGTATGCATTGTTTTCTCCTCCTCCGATGTTGTATTTTCCGATACTTGTTATTCCTTCAATTTTTCCTTGTATTGCTTGTAGTCCTACTTGTCCAAATTTTAAGAGTGCACCTATTATTGCGCCAATAAGTAGCCATATTCCTGTGGCTCCTTGGTGGTCTTTTTTCTTGTTTTCATCTCCTACTGTAGTTGTTAGTACTGCGGCAACTGCTACCCCTTCAGGGAATGGTAAGTCTGTTTTAATTATGAGTGCTCTTCTTAGTGATACCATCCATAGTACGCCTAGTGTTCCTCCTAATGCTGCGATGATTGTTGTTTCTAGATAGTGTATTTCTGTCCATGTTCCTAGAAATAACATTGCAGGTATTGTGAATATTACCCCTGCTGCTAATGCTGTTCCTGAGGCAGCGCCCATCATTCCTATGTTTACCTCTAGTATTGTTCCTTTTAATGGTTTAAGTAGTGCAAATGCCATTACTGCTCCAGGTATAGCTGCGGATACTGTCATTCCTGCGTAGAGTCCAAAGTATGCGTTTGCTGATCCTAGTATTATTGCTAGTAATGCTCCTACTAATATTGCTTTTAGTGTAAGTTCTGGTATGTTAGTTTCTGTGGGTATAAATGATTTAAAATTTTCTCTATCCGACATTACATTAATCAAATTTAATATTAGATTATAATTATATAAAATAATCGTTTAAAAAAATTATATTTTATTATACTTGTGAGGAGAGAGGTTATTTTAATAAAAAACTCAAGGTATCACCAAGTTGGCACTCTTTTGTTTCAACTCCTTTTTTAAACACTCTTGCACCAGTAGTTCCTTTCAAAATAATTTTATCATTATTAACATGAAGCATCGCACCTTCACGTAAACCAACAACATATTCTTTGTTATAAAAATGGAATTCTTTGATCCTTGTTTCCCTGGTTTCACCCATATGTTTACTATCAGGGGTTGGGTCAATATAATGAGGATTTATATTAAAAGGTACGAGGTTAAGTGCTTTGAATGATGGCGGATAAATAATTGGCATATCATTTGTAGTTTTAATGCTTTTACAAGCTACATTTGAACCAGCACTTGTACCAATATACTTCATACCTTCACCGACTTTTTTACGAATGATATTTAGAATATCTGCTTTATATAGACCATTTAATAAAACAAAAGTATTACCACCACCGATAAAAACAGCTTCTGCATTTTTTACAGCTTTTTTAGGGTTTGAATATGTTTGTATACCTGTTAATTCAAAACCCATTTTTTGAAATCGTTTGTATGCTATTTTTGTATATTCTGTGTGTGAAATTCCGCTTGGTCGTGCATATGGTATAAATAAAACATTGCTATTTTTTTTAAGAAATTTACGTATCTCATCTTCGCAATGATCAAGATATCCACTGCCATATAGTGTTGAGTTACTAATTAGTAATAGATTTCTAATCATAATATTTCATTTACTTTTTATTTTCTTATTACCTTAAATTTATCAACGTCTGCAAGAAGGGCTAATTTTTCACCGTTATCCCATTCAACCCATATTAAATCTTGATCTTCTTCAATTTTAGTAACAATTCCCTTAGAGCCCTTCTGAAGTTTTGTCATTGTGTCTAGCATCTCTAAAAGCTCTACTCTATCTCCTACATTTACTATTTTTTCATTTATCAATTTTTTTCAACTCCTAAATTTTGTTATATTGATAGTATAATTTTGATAAAGATGATTGAGTTGGGAAAGCTTTTATCGATATAAAAAATCTCGTATGTTTCAAAAAATTTTATTATTTTTTTAACCCTAACATCAATATATCATTATATTATTCTCTTTTTTTATATGCGTGAATTTGTGGTTTATTCAAGAACTGGAAAAACATCATCAAATTTTAGGACTCTAAGGGAAGGTGGTAGGTTAGATTTAGTTTATCAATGTATTTTAATGGCGCTTTTTCGTTCACATGGTATTAGAAAAGATGTTATATTTCATGGTATTCTTAATGGTGCTCCAAAGCCTCCTTTAGAACTTGTTGTTGATGGTGCTACTCTTAGAAATGTTAGAACAGATGAAGATACATGGGAGGGTATTATTCGTAATGTTTTATCTGGTGCTAGTCATCCTGGTGTTTATGTTAAAAAAAATAGTTTGCAACATTTGATACAGGATAAAAAAGATGTTTTTGTCCTGGAGGAGTCTGGTGAGGATATTAAGACTGTTGATTTAGGTTTTAATCCTGTTTTTGTTTTAGGGGATCATGTAGGGCTTCCAAGAAATGAAGAGAAATTTGTTTTAAGATACGCTAAAAAAGTTTCACTTGGAAAAACAGCATATCTTGCTGCTTCTTGTGTTTCAAATATTAACTATATTCTTGATTTAAGAGAAACACCTTTATAACTTTTATTTTAGAATAAATTTATAGGTATTTTTTATTGGTTAAATATTTTTTTTGTGATAACTGTTGCGTAGCTTCCTTTTGGTAAAGAAAACGATAATGTAATCTTATGTTGTGGTTTGCCATTTATAATGTTTAATTCATCATCCTTAGTAGGAGATACGTTAAAATTCTCTGGTATGATTATAACTTGGCGTTTGCGTGTTTTAAAAAAGTTACCTGTCATAGTTTTGATATCTAAATTTTGAATTGTGATCTTTTCATTAGATAGAACTTTTGAAACAATTTTATTGTCAAACTCAGAAAGTTTTACTTTTTCACTTAATGTTGGAAACATAGATGGGATCTTACTTATCTCCTCTTCACTAAGGTCCTTATAAAAATACAACGAACCAACCGCGTATTCAACTGAATAGATTTTTTTTCCATTAACACAGACTCTTAAAATCTCTTTTATACATTCATTCCAAAGATAACTCTGATATGCGTTTACATGCATTTCTCTAAGGTTTGCTGGTATCTTTTTATATGCTTCAAGCCAACTATGTGTGTTAAGATACTCGTTTATTATTTGTGCAAAGATTTTATTGTGAACAGATATTTTTTCTAGTTTAGACCAATTTTTTAGTATGCTTCTTTTTTGATTTTTCATATTTTTGTTTTCTGATTTAAGATAGCATGTTAAAAAAATTTTTACTGCAGTCTCATAATTTTTTTTTACTAAATGTTTACCTATAAACTGGTTATTAAGGACGCTGCCGAAACGCTGTGAATCAAAATAATTAGGTACGCCAAACAGGGTAAGGCTTTTTGTTTTTTCTTGAATATTATCGATTTTATTGGGTCTTATATCTCTAACAACTATACTAAATTTGTTGCCTTTTAGATCACCAATTTTTATTTTCTTATTGTTAAAACCAACAAAGCTTAAAGCTAAATTATCAAAAATAAAAGGCTTAACATTATATTTTGATGGAATTGAAATATATTGTTTGGTTATCGCATGTTTATCTTTTAAACCTGCATATCCAATCTCAAAAAGAGGTACATTTGTTTTTTTTGAAATCATACGTATTGCATCAAAAGTATCTAACTCTGTTTTCTCCGTGATAAAAACAGAATGTGCTTTTTTATCCTGTGAAAATAAGATAGTTGGAATCTCTACTACTAAAAAATCACTTGGTTGTTGTTTTAATTTCATTTTTCAATAAGATATTACAAACATTGGTATAAATTAATAACCTACCATTAAAATTTTAGAAGTTCGGATAGTGGGAAATGAGTTACTTTTTACTGGTATAAATTATTGTTTATTACAATTTGCATGACCCCATCGATTATCTTTTAGGTATGTTGTTATTGCTTTATGGCAATCTGAATTAGGTGGAATGTATAGTGGTTTAGCGCAGATATGACATGGAAACTCGATTATCCAATCTTTTTTTCCTTTTTCATAACCTTGGGTTTCCCCTAATTTTATTCCGTTATTATACGCTTGATTCAATGCTTGAGTAAAATTATTTTCAAGATTTAATAAAGCTATTTTTATCAGCGTAAATATGCTAGGATGAAATATTATGAAAAAGAAAAGATTCAGAAAATGGCAAAAAAAACTGGTAATAGCACTCATTGTTCTAGTAAAATTATGTAAAAAAGTTTTTGGATGAATAGAGCATTCTATTATGATATTTTATAAAATTTTGCATGAAGAATGTGTTATAATTTAAATGGCATCTAGATTATATTTACATGACTAATACATAGTATTTTAGTTGAGATTTAAATAACTAATAAATTACATCTCAGTTTGATTTACATGATTAACCTATTAAATCTGAGTTAGGATTTACATAGTTAATATATTACATCTCAGTTTGGATTAAAATATAAATCCAGATGGATTTTTTATTATATTATTAATGTGTGTAAAAATATCTTACGTAGTAAGATATTTTAAACTGACATTATTCATTAAAGTGCTCACCTTTATTGTAAAGCATCAAATGGTATTATTGCAAAAGTTTTTTAGATGGTAGACGATAAATTATATTATGCAAGAATTTGAGAACAAGTATGTGTTTAACGACTATACGAGAATTGGACAGATGGGAAAACCACTTTATTACGAATGCAACCAGTGTAAACATCATTGCAAAACCTATAGTGGGATAAAAACACATATTACCCATCGACATGGACGGAAGTTAAAAAAGACTAAAAATGTAGTATGAAAATGAGGCATTATTATTAATGATTTTTAGCTTCCTCCATCATAAGGCTTCGTTACAAAAATGTTAAACAATAGTAAATAGATCTATCTGTTAATACATTACTTTTGGGGAATGAAATCAGTGTAAACAATTGTTAAGAAGAGTTTTATAAACTAATAGTTGTTTCTAATAATGATATTTAGGAGGGAAAAAAAATGGTAGGACGTTTAAAATATAAGAAAAAGCCAAGATTTTATGTTTTTATATTATTTGTTTTTTTGTTATCTGTGTTTCTCAGTCAAGGGGCATATGCAACATCTCTTACACTATCTCCAAACTCGGGTTTTTCATCAATCATGGTTGTTGGTACTGGTTTTTCTCCTGTTGATAATATAACCATATTTTGGAATGGTATTGCAATTCCAACTATTGAATCTCCATTATATACTAATTTACTAGGGAATTTTACAGCTCTTATAAATGTGCCAAGTCAGACTAAACCAGGATCTTATAATGTTACTGCAAAAGATTTCTCAAGTGGAGAAAAAGCTAGTGCTTTTTTTACAGTGGTTAATATGACCGGACCTCAAGGTCCTAAGGGTGATACTGGACCTCAAGGTGCACAAGGTCTTACTGGTGATACTGGTGAACAAGGCCCTGTAGGTGAAACGGGTCCTAAGGGTGATCAAGGTCCTACTGGAGAAATGAGTTTACTGCAGAGCATACTAATTATTTTTGCTTTTGTTTTATCTGTCTTATCATTATTTTTAACAATATTAATAATATTAAATATTAGAAAAAAGAAAATTCCTTAAGGTTATCAATTAACAACTAAAACCCTTTTTTCTTTTTTTAACTTATCTTTTATTAAACAATTGTTAAAGAGAAGTTTTAACAAATTGTTGTTTTTAACTTTTTTATTTTTAATTTTGTTGCATATATTTTTAAGAGGTAATATTAAATAAAAGATAATAGATTAATAGTATTAAATTGTTGTAGTTGGGGGAAAAGTACTTATGCAAAAAAAGAGTATATTTGTAGTGCTGATATTGTTGACATCTCTTTTTGTTATTTATCCAACTGAGAATATAAATTCTATGAGTATTAGACATAATATCGATTATAGATGCGAAGGGAATTTTATAAATATTCAAGATTCAAGAAGTTATCCTGAAATTCTTTGGTGGTATGATTTAGATGCTCCATGTTTTGGTTCAGCAGCAACAGATGATATTGATAATGATGGTAATTTAGAACTTGTTTTTGGAACCTATTTTAATGATGAACATGTCTATGCCTTAAATGCTAATAATGGATCTTTACTATGGAATTATGATACTGGTGGTTGTAATGATGCTTCACCAGTTATATATGATGTTGATTTAGATGGAGATTTGGAAGTTATAATACCGGCATCCTCTCCTTATGAAGTATATTGTTTTGATGGATCTACAGGTCAAGTAGAATGGTCAACCTCGACAGGTTATCCCAACTGTATAGATTCCCCACCAGCAGTTGCAGATGTAGATAATGACAATAAACCAGAAGTTATATTGGGTGCTTGGTATGGTAATGTATTTTGTTTAAATGGTGAGAATGGGAGTATATGTTGGCATATAAATTTAGGGTCAAATAGTTATTTTCAAGCTGAACCAAATATCTTAGATCTTAATAATGATGGTCAGCTTGATGTTGTTATTGCACAATATGCTGGTGATTGTAGAATTTATGCTTTAAATGGTAATAATGGTTCAGTTTTATGGTATTCAGATCTTCCTCAGGATTATATGTATCATGGTGGATCATTTGCAGATATTGATGAAGATGGTCTTCCTGAAATAGTTATTGGTTGTTATGATAACTATGTATATGTTTTAAATGGTGAGGATGGAAGTCTTGTATGGGATTATTATGCACCTTATTATATTGCTTCCCCTACGTCTATTGCTGATTTAAATAATGATAATCATTTAGAAATTGTTTTTACATCATATAATTATCTCGGTGTTTTATCTTATACTGGTGGTTTACTTTGGAGTTATATCACTGGTGGATCTATGTTTCGTGGAGCAGCAATTGCAGATATAGATGGCAACGGTATACTTGATGTAGTTTTTGGTGCTGATGATGGTATTTTAAGAGTTCTTCAGGGTAATAATGGGCAAGTAATATGGACATTAGATCTTGAAGCACATTATCAAAATATTTTTCAAATAGATAATGCACCAGTTATTGAAGATTTTAACAATGATGGAAAACTTGATATTTTTATAATTGGGGGATTTGGAACATCAAATCCTCCAGATAATAATCATGGAAGAGGATATGTAATAGCTGCAGGTGATGGTACAGGTGATGGTTGGCCTATGTTTAGGCATGATATTTATCATAGTGGATGTTTTAATTTTCAACAAAATCAGGCACCAATAGCAATTGAGGATAATACTTTTACCTATATTAATGAAAGTGTTTGGATGAATGTAACAGCTAATGATTATGATTCTGATGGAGAAATCGATCCCGCTACTGTAAGTATTGTAGATTATCCAACAAATGGGTATGCACAGGTTGATTCTGTTACTGGAAATATTTCTTATACACCAGATATTGGATTTGTGGGAATTGATAAATTAAATTATACTGTTTGTGATGATGAGGGATTAGTTTCTAATGAATGTAGTGTTATAATTTATGTGATTACTAGTGATATGATTTTTATTGCTATGGATCTGTGTAGTGGTTGGAACCTTATTACCACACCAATTCAAAACAACTGGCTGGCAAGCTCTCTTGCAGGTAACATCACAGGTTGTCAGATGATCAGTTGGTTCGATGCGGGTAACCAGACATACAAGACTCATATTATTGGCGTACCTGGTTATGACTTTGAGATACAGGATGGCTATGGTTTGTTCGTGCTAGTGAACCAAAGTAGTACCTTCAGCTCTGCGGGGTTAAGGATAACAACTGTCTTAGTACCGCTCAGTGAGGGTTGGAATATGATAGGTTGGTACCATGATTACAACACCACTGCAAGTAGCCTTGCTGGTAATATTTCTGGTTGTCAGATGGTAAGTTGGTTTGATCCTGTAAATCAGACATTTAAGACACATATTGTGGGTGTACCTGGTTACGATTTTACAATAAAACGCGGTATGGGTATTTTCATATTGGTTGATATAGCTAGTATCTGGCATGGACAAGGATAAAAAAACATTCCATTTTTTTCTTTTTTTACAAATGTTTCAACAATTTTATTTTTATAATAATTTGAGATTATAAAATAAATTTTTTAGATATTTCTAAGATTGACAAGATAATAAATAGTTTTATATAAACAAAATTTATATTAACATATTAATGATACATATCAATTACATAATTAAAACAATATTTATTTCGATTTAATTATTAAAACTGTGTATAATTGAAACGGTGGAGGTGAAAAACAGTAAAATATTCCATTAATATCAATTAGTTTTCGGAATAAATAAATTTTTATTGTAAATTTAGGAGATGACATTATGAAGAAAAATAAAATAATAATTATATCTATAGTATTTATGTTAGCAGGCTTTTTGCCACTTGTTTCAGGTATAAATATTACTGTAAATCAAAAGTCATTGTTGAAAGAAAATCTAAATGCGGATATATCATTATTTGGAGAAAATCTAAATGAAGATTTTGCAATCACTTATATACAAAATGGTGAAAAAACTCAAATATCTTTACAAGTAAATGATTTCAGTAAAATACTTCACATTATTGATTTTAAACTATATTATACAATTTCAATTGGAGAGGAATCACAAATATTAAAAAAAGGATACCCTGATCTTCCAGCTATAAGCAGGAGTTTTATCATACCTAATGATAAAAAAATGATAGTAAAAATCCTTGAAACATCATATGAAACCATCAATATAAAAATTGCTCCGTCTAAAGGAAATATTAATAGGTTAAATTCACCTAAAGATATTCCTTTTGAATTTGGAGATATATATAATCAAGACACTTGGTATCCAAAAGATATTGTTGAGCTTCGTGATCCATATATTTTAAGAGATTTCAGAGGGCAAACCATTTGTTTCCAGCCTTTTCAATACAACCCTGTAAAAAAAACTCTTAGAGTCTATAATTCAATAGAAATTGAATTGATACCAGATGGTCCTGGAGATATTAATGTTTTAAAACCTAATCTAAATAATGAAAAAAGGTCCAACTCTTTTAATTATATTTATGAAAATATTTTCTATAATTTTGGAGATTTTGGTTATACTCCTGTCTCTGAAGAAGGAAACATGCTTGTGATATGTTATGATGATTTCTATGATGATATACAACCATTAGTTAATTGGAAAAATATGAAAGGCGTTCCAACTGAAATAATAAATGTATCAACTGCTGGTGGAACAGCAACAAATATAAAAAATTATATTACTAATTATTATAACACAAAAGGACTAACATTTGTGTTATTAGTAGGCGATATAGCTCAGGTTCCAACATTAACAGTAAGTGGATCAGCATCTGATCCAAGTTATGGATATATTTCAGGATCAGATAGCTATCCGGAGGTTTTTGTAGGTAGATTTTCTGCACAAAACGCAAATCAATTAAATACAATGATTAATCGTACATTAAATTATGAAAAAACCCCTAATCTCTCTCTCAATTGGTATAAAAAAGGACTTGGAATTGGATCAAATGAAGGTGATGGCATAGGTGATGATAGTGAAGCAGATTGGCAACATATACGTAACATTAGAACAGATCTTCTTAATTTTACATATACAATAGTTGATGAATTATATGATGGTACTCATGGCGGCGAAGATGCAGTTGGAAATCCAAGCGCAAATGATGTATCTATAAGTGTAAATAATGGAAGAAGTATCATAAACTATTGTGGCCATGGTAGTAGCTCTGGTTGGTCAACAACTGGGTTTAGCAGCTCCGCTGTTCATAACCTTGTAAATGACTATATGCTACCTTATATTATATCTGTTGCTTGTAACAATGGTCAATTTGATGACTATGATGAATGTTTCTGCGAAGCATGGCAAAGAGCAACACATAACGGTAACCCAACAGGCGCTATAGCTATCACTGGCTCTTCAATAAGTATGAGTTGGGCTCCTCCTATGGATGCTCAAGATGAAATGAATGATTTATTTACGCAACAATATGCTGATAATAGAATGTATACTATCGGTGGTATACATGCAAATGGTTGCATGCATATGAATGATCAATATGGTTCAGGAGGTTATACTGAAACAAACCATTGGCATATTTTTGGTGATCCTTCCTTAGTACTTCGTACCGATGTACCAACTAATATGACTGTTACTCATTCATCAATTCTAATCTCTGGCTCAACAACATTTGAAATAAATGTAGCAAATACAGAAAATGCTCTCTGTGCAATATCCTATAACAATATACTTCTTGGATTTAATTATACAAATCAAAATGGTGAATGTATAATAAATTTGGATCAGCCGATATCTGATATAGAAACAGTTTCCTTAGTAGTTACGGCATTTAACAAAAATCCATATCTTACTACTCTTAATGTGCTTTCACCTTTTCGCCAGCCAGCTGAATTTGAGCCAATGGAAGGAGTACTAATAAGATATCCATTTGGTATTAATTATAATATAATTGCTGAGATGTCTGAAGATGTAGAAGTTGTAACAATTGTTTCTAGTGTAACACAAAAAAACACAGTTGAAAATCTTTATCAAAGCAATGGTGTAAATACTAATCATACTAGTTATTTAATTGCACCTTCTGATACGTACTGGACACGTGATTATGGTCCATGGTTCATTTTTAATCAAACAAATAATGATTTTGAAGTCGTTGATTTCGAATACAATCGACCAAGGCCTAATGACGATAATATCCCATTTATATTTGCGTTGAATCAAAGTTTACTGTATAATTACATGGACATTGTTCATACAGGTGGTAACTATATGACAGATGGACAAGGAATATCTGTATCAACAGACCTTGTATGGACTGAAAACCCCACAATGACACATAATGAAATTAATCAAACCTTTAGTCAATATCTTGGAATTGGTACCTATCATGTTAGACCTGATGTAAATAATGATTACATTAAACATATCGATTGTTGGGCTAAATATCTATCACATGATACTATTTTGATTAGAGAGGTTCCAATAAGTCATCCACAGTATGATGAAATAGAAGACGCAGTAGACTATTTTGAAAATCAGTTGTGTTGTTATGGAACACCATATAATGTAGTACGTGTTTATACACCAAATGATGAGCCATATACTAATTCCTTGATCTTAAATGATAAAGTACTAGTACCAATAACAGGAAGTCAATGGGATGATGAAGCAATTCAATCCTATCAAAATGCTATGCCAGGTTATGAAGTACTTGGTTTTTCAGGATCTTGGGAATCAACTGATGCATTGCATTGTAGAGCAATAGGAATACCTGATAGAGATATGCTATATATTGATCATACACCATCAACCTATTACCTACCATCAGATAATGGTTTTTATATCGAAGCACAAGTAATTCCCTATAGTAATACAACTCTACTTTCCGCCTCTCCAAAGATTTTCTGGAAGAACTCGACAGGCATCTGGAATTATGTAACTATGACTCATATTGAAGAAGACATTTATGGAGGGTATATTCCTTCTCATCAATGCGGAGCAAAAATTTATTATTATATTAATGCCCAGGATAACTCTGGTAGAAATGAAAATCATCCCTATATAGGTGCTAGTGATCCACATAATTTCACAGTTACACTTGTTCCTGACATATGGGTCAATCCATTAAGTTTTCATTTAAAAAATAGTGCTGATGTTACAATTAATGATCTGTTAACTATCGGAAATCATAAATTTGCAGGTGAAACCTTAGATTTTACAATATCATGTACCGACATCGAAGGTTATGGATGGCTAAGTGTTAATAAAACATCAGGATCAATTGAAGTTAATGAAACAATGAATATATCAGTAATTGTCGACACCACTGATTTATCAATAGGAAATCATTATGAAATTATCAATATAAATAGTAATGATCCAGATGAGCCGATAGTTAATATACCTATATACTTGACAATAGTATATGCCGGTGATACAGGTGTTGTTTCTGTAAATAATCCATCAGGGTTACTACCTCATGGTTCTTATACTGTTAATGCAACTATAGAAAATTATGGTAGTCAAAACCAGTTAGATTTAATAGTTAATTGTACGATTATGGAGGGTATTTTTGGTACGTTATTATATGAGGATTTTTCAGGAACTTTTCTACCATTGGGATGGACTCAAGAGGAACCTGGTGAATGGAGTCAAAATAATAGTAACTATGCAGGAGGGGCTCCTCCAGAGGCATATCTTTTTTGGTCTGATATTAATGGTGATTATGCATGTTTAAATTCAAAACCCGTAAATACAATAGGTGCACCAAGTCTAATGTTAAGTTTTAATCATTCAATTAATCACTTTATAGGTTTTTTTAATTGTCGTATTTTTACGCGAGCAAATACCATTGATAATTGGATAGAAGTTACACCATGGAATAATCCGATATCAGAAGATGTCAATTCTGAAGAAAGAACAATTGATATAACTGATTATATTGGTGAAGAAACTCAAGTAAGGTTTGAATTCCAGGGAGATAACTATCAGTTATATCATTGGTGTGTAGATAATGTTCATATATATTCACCTGGAGTACGATTACCAGGAGATATTGTATATACAACTGAAAAAACTATAGATATAGATGCGTTTACAACAAAATATATTGATTTCACACCTCAATGGGAAATAGATACAAATGGTTTTTATGCAATAAAGGTGACAACAATACTATCTGGGGATCAAGATACTAGTAACGACATATGTATAGATACTGTTGAAATATTTGATGATGTAAACCCACCAACCCTATCTAATATAATAGATTACCCTGATCCACAAATTATAGATGGTTATGTTAATATCAGTCTTACTGCAACAGATGAAACAAGTATAAACTCTGTTAAAGTAGATATAACTGGTCCAACAGGTTTCACTCATGTTAATTTAACAATGATTCAAAGTTTTTCTAATAAATATTATTATTATATGAATTATTCAATAATAGGAAATTACAGTTATTATATATGGGCAAGTGATAATCTTGGGCATAGTGTAAAATCATCTACATATACTTTTACTATCCTTAATGAAAGTTATCTATCAATTGATATAAATTTTAATTCTGGATGGAATCTTATAACAATTCCAATTGATAACAATTGGATGGCAAGCTCTCTTGCAAGTAACATCACGGGTTGTCAGATGATTAGTTGGTTCGATGCGGGTAATCAGACATACAAGACTCATATTGTTGGTGTACCTGGTTATGACTTTGAGATAAGGGATGGGTATGGTTTGTTTGTGCTAGGTAATCAGAGTAGTATCTTCAGCTGCGTTGGATCAAGGATAACAACTGTTTTGGTACCGCTCAGTGTGGGTTGGAATATGATAGGTTGGTATCATGATTACAATACTACAGCAAGCAGCCTTGCAGTTAATGTATCTGGTTGTCAGATGGTAAGTTGGTTTGATCCAATATATCAGACTTTCAAGACACATATTGTTGGTGTACCTGGTTATGATTTTACAATTACAAGAGGTATGGGTCTTTTCATACTGGTTAATGTGGCAAGTATCTGG
>Ga0299915_10001363_pt1 | contig 18123 bp, 18 predicted proteins | sample RVTome_13_FD_200263 | JGI IMG/M metagenome (GOLD analysis project Ga0299915, IMG submission 200263) | Soil microbial communities from uranium-contaminated site in the Upper Colorado River Basin, Wyoming, United States - RVT92D227 (version 2) ... | reverse complement strand
TGGGTTTGCCCTGGCTTGTTGTCGCCCTGGTCCTGGGGTGGTGTGCGCCTGTCGTCCTGATTTACGGAGTAGCTTTTTTCACATGTTTCAATGCCTGGCGACCAATAGATCTTCCTATAGGTTCTTTTACCGCTTCGCAGATACTATCAATGTTGGCGATTATAATTATCATCCTAAAATATCAGCCGCATAGCTGGGGGAGTAATAGACGCATTTCCCGTGTAATGTTAATCTTATTGGCGATCATGGCTTTAAGCGCAATCCATGTATTGTTTTTAGATGTGGGCGATACTTCGGGGTTACCGATATTACGGGAAGGACGATCCAACCCCCTAATTCGTAGCCTTTCCGCCATAGGATCGGTGATGATCGGGATGTCGGCTTATTTTGCAACGGTATACTTGCTCAAAGACCCAGCCAGGCTTCTTTCAGCTTTGAAATGCTGGATCGGGGGGGCGCTATTTACCGTCCTGGTGGGATTTTACTGCCTGGCCCATAGTTATGCTCCCGGACTGCCTGCCATCCCTTTGCCCACCCTGGGAGGAGATGGGACCGGGGTAATCACCCGGGACCTGTTTTTCACTGAATCTTTTGGAAGTGGACCCTTGGTATATCGGCTCGCCTCATTTGCTTATGAGCCCCGTCATCTTGCACTAATGCTTTCTCCTCTGGTGTGTTTTCTCCTAGTTATGGGGACTCTTTCCCATTCCACGATTGGATATAATAAAAAGAAATATTTGTTGGTAACTGGAATTATGCTGGTGGGACTTGCATTAACAACGAGCCGCACTACTTATATTTTTTACATCGTTATAATCGCCATTTATTTGTGGTCCATTCGTATATCAAAGCAACAAAAATTTAAATCATCTTTGTACTTGGTAATCTTTGCACTATTGATTATACTTGGATTATATTACATCTTTTATGGGATGAACCCCATTGATTTTATAGTTTCTCAGCTTGAGTCGTTTCAAGAGGCAGATGTCAGTCAAACGGGAATGCCGATAGCAATAGCTGGCCTTAAAATAGGTTGGGATATGTTTATAAACAGTCCTTTGTTGGGCCAAGGAATAGGAAGTTATATTTATTTTATAGATAAGTATGGCTATTCCTTTTTCCTTGCCCCAAGTCCCAATAACCTATATTTATCTATCATGGCTGAAACCGGTATTATTGGATTAATTGTAATTTTATGGCTTTTTATAGTTGGGTTGCGCATAGCTCGGAGCATAATGCCATCTGCCTCGGAAATGCAACATTCTCTTTCTTTGGCTTTGGCAGCGACGTTACTGGTAACCTATTTCGATTTTATCCTTTGGGATTTAATTCATTACACTAATTTATGGATGTTGCTTGGGTTTGTGGAGGCCGCCAGCAAAATCACCGGCTTCCCAAATTCTCCTTTACCATCTGCCGACATGGCTATCGGCATCCAGGAGGCGCCAGGTACAGTCGGTTCATGCCCAATTTCGTAGCATTATTATTTGCCATACATCAGAGTGATGCCAAAACCGACTCAAATACTTTTTGTTAACAGCACCTCAGAAATCGGGGGGGCGGACATTGATCTCCTGCTCATCTGCAGTCACCTTCAGCGGGACCGATACGAGCCCAAGGTGGTCCTCCCCCATGCCGGTCCTTTATGCGGTGAATTTTCGTCCCGGGGGATTCCTCTGATCTACCTCGATCCGGCGCCTCTGAAGAGGTTTATCACGGCAGCGCAAATTCTCAGTTATCCCTGGCGGGTGGGAAGGGCAGCATGGGCCTTGTTTAGACTTATCCGTCAAGAACAAGTAGATATCGTTCATGTTAACACTGCTGTTCTCCCGGCAGCGGGATTGGCGGCCAGATTGGCGGGAGTGAAATGTGTCTGGCACATTAGGGAAATCGAGATACTTCAACGCTCCATAGTAATAGGGGCTCTATTGCGCTGGTGTATATGGGCGTGTGCTGATCGCATCATAGCCATCTCCGAAGCCGTGGGCAAAGGCCTGGGGGCTCCCGCTCGCGATACCCTCCAGGTTATTTATCATTGTTTGGATACCACCCACTTCTATCCCGGAGCCATTAATCAAGCAGTCCGACGGGAGTTCAAGATCCCTGCTAAGGCCAAGGTCATCGGCTATATCGGGCGCATCTCTCCCATCAAAGGCCTGGGTTACTTGATTACCGCTTTGGGGCTGATTCGTCGGCAGTACCCGGAGACTTATCTATTATTGGTCGGCCCGGTCTTAGGTTATCAGCGTCATCTGGAGGAATTGCACCGGCTTGTGGAGGACCAGAACTTGACCGAATGGGTGATTTTTTCGGAGGAGCGCCAAGATATCCCAGAGATTCTGCGGGCTGTAGATGTCGTGGTGCTTCCCACAGTCATACCGGAAGGTCTTGGCAAAGTGTTATTGGAAGGGTTGGCTTGTGGCAAACCGGTGATTGCCACCAATCAGGGGGGCCCGCTGGAGATTCTCCGGGACTGCGCCGCCGCCCGTCTAGTCCCCCCCCGGGATTCTACAGCCATTGCCCAGGCCCTGCAGTATTTCTGGGAGTTGCCGCCAGCGAGGCAGCAAGAATTGAGCCAGGAAGGCTATGAATTGGTCAAGCAGCAGCACAGCATGTCAAAGATGATAGAAAATCTGGAAGAGGTCTATAACTCATTATTATCCAGTTAAGGTGGCATAAGGACTGATACCGCGTATTGCCGGAGGGTCTCCAATCATGGTTAATTTTACCAAAATGACACCGCAGAATATGCCTGATACGCTAGTTTGCCCCAATTGTTTCAACCGCTTTACCATATCGGAAGGATGCCTTTTATGTGCTCATTGTAATTATCATATTACAAAGAATATTCATGGTTATTTAACATTTGTAGATAAAGGTGTGTATGGTCATGGAAAAGGGGACCAGATAAAGGAGTTTTGGCCATAGAAAAAGGGACCACCGTAGCCGCCCGTTTGGTTACAAGATGTGTGAGCGACATCTTGGGCCAAAGGGGTAGGTTATGGAGTTTCAAAATTATTAGAAAAGGGGTTTGAAGCCTATGGAATTGACATGCCGGTTACCAGTAAGTATTGGGCAATTTTAAATAGGCCCAGCCAATCTTTCATATGCTGCGATGCGGTCAAGATGCCGTTCCCGACAAACTATTTTGACATATTCTATTCCCTGGGCGTTATTGAACATATCGGCACTACAGATGGACATCAAAACCTTGCCGCTAATTACCAATCCATAAGAGAGCATTTTGCAAAGGAGCTCCTTAGGGTTACCAAAGAAAATGGGGGCATCATCATTTCGTGTCCCAACAAATCATTTCCCATCGATATCCAACACGGCCCCATTTCTTCTGGTGCTGGTAAGTTCACAAAGTTGAGGCAATTAGTTTGGGATAGATTCAGGTTAAATATTCATAGAACCCGGGGTGACTATCATCTTCTTTCTTATGGAGAAATAAAAACACTATTTGGTGATTTGGGAATGGCCCGTTCCATCCGGCCCCTGCCTTTGAAAAACTTTTTTGCATTTAGTTCGGTTCAATCAGGTTTTTTAAAAAAAATGGGTAAGATTATATCTTGGTAAATTACCCACTTTCCTCCTGTCATCCTCTCTCAATCCTTATGTATTAGTGATGATCCGCAAGTAACCGCAATATCATGGAGCAATCAGAACATAACCAACGAGAAGCCCAACCATGAAATGCGATCTTTCCATCGTCACGGTCAGCACCAATCAATTGCCACTCATCCGGCAATGCCTCACCTCCCTGTATGCCCTCCCCTGGACCGTCACCTTCGAGGTGGCTCTGGTGGACAACGCCTGCACCGACGGGACGGGAGATTGGGTGCGCCGGCATTTCCCCCAGGTCAAGATTGTGCGGAACGAGGTGCGCAAGGGGTATTCGGAGAACGGCAACATCGGCATCCGGGCCCAGCAAAACGGACGGTATGTTCTGACCCTCAACCCGGATATTGTTTGTCTCCCGGGTTTGCTGGATGAACTGGTGGCCTTCATGGACGCCCACCCTGAGGTGGGGATTGCCGGTCCGAAGCTGCTCAATCCGGATATGACCTTGCAGCCCTCGTGCCGGAGATTTTCCACCCTTGGGGCGATCTTTATCCGCGGCCTCCACCTGGATGGTCTTTTCCGCCGGATGCGGTTTATCAGAGACTACCTGATGGAGGACCTGGACCACGATGAGGTGGGGGAGGTGGATTGGGTGACCGGGGCCTTGCTTATCGTGCGGCGGGAAGCCATTACCCAGGTGGGTTTAATGGACGACCAGAGTTACTTTCTGTATGCCGAGGACCAGGACTGGTGTTGCCGGATGTGGCAGGCAGGCTGGCGGGTGTGCTACGTGCCCGCGGCCCGGGCGATTCACGCCCACATGCGGGAAGGGATCAAGAAACCCTGGAGCCGGGCGGCCCGCTACCAACTGAAGAGCGCCTACCGCATGTTCCAGAAATTTAGCTGGAAACTCACCCGGACGCCCCGTCCCGGCACGGTGGGCAGAGTTGCGGGTTCCCTTGTCAAAGATGTGGCGATAATTAGCGGGAATTTCGAGAAGAGAGGTAAGCCATGATGATTGAGGATGTAAAAGTCATTGACCTGAGGTACCACGAGGATGACCGGGGCTACTTGATCGAAGTGGTCCGCCCTGCAGAGGATAAGGAACCGCACGGTGTGGTGCACCGATTTGGCCAGGTTTATCTGGTGGGAGACCCGGTGCGGGGTAGTATCCGGGCCTTTCACAAGCATAACGAACTGTGGGATTGGTTTTTCATCAGTCACGGGAGCGCCAAATTCGTCCTCAAGGATGATCGCCCGGACAGCCCGACCCATAAGGAAATGATGACCATCTGCACCAGTGGGCGTAACCCCAAACTGATCGTGGTCCCGCCCGGCGTTTACCATGGGTGGATGTCATTGGAGGACGATACCCAGCTTATCAGTGTGGCCAGCCACACCTATAACCGGGAGCAACCCGATGAGACCCGGATTCCTCCGGATTCCTTCGGGGACGTCTGGACCATCAAAGGTCGCTAACCAGGGCGTATCTGGCCATCAAGCAGGAAGTGACGCCCGCGGAGATGGCCGAGATGGCGTAGTGACAAGGAGGAAAGGCAGTGAAAAAGATACTTGTTGCGGGCGGCGCGGGTTATATCGGGTCCGCTCTGGTTCCCAAGATTCTGGAACGAGGCTATGAGGTGGAGGTATTGGACCTGCTCTGGTTCGGCAATCATCTTCCCGACGGGGTGCCGGTGCGGCGTCAAAATGTGATGGAGGCAGACCAGAACTGGCTCTCCGGCTTTGATCAGGTTGTCTTCTTGGCCGGTCTGTCCAACGACCCCATGGCGGATTATTCCCCCAGCAAGAACTTTGTGTATAACGCCGCGGCGCCGGCCTATCTGGCCTACATGGCCAAGAAAGCCGGGGTGACCAGGTATATTTACGCCTCGTCCTGCTCCGTCTATGGTTATACCGTGGATGAACTCTACGACGAGGATTCGCCGGCAATCTCCCACTATCCGTATGGCATCTCAAAATTACAGGGTGAAAGCGCTTGTATGCAACTGCAAGATAATGGATTCTCCGTTATTGCGCTGCGCCAGGGAACCGTTTGCGGCTACAGCCCCAGAATGAGATTGGATCTGGTGGTGAACACCATGTTCAAGACGGCCATCACGGAGGGGACGGTCCGGGTGAATAATCCATCCATTTGGCGCCCTATCCTGGCCATCCAGGATGCCACCTCCGCGTATATCCGGGCCATTGAGGCCAGCGACAAGATCTCGGGGATCTTTAACGTTGCCTCCGGGAACTACACCATCGGCGAGATGGCAGATTACGTCAAAGAGGCGTTGGAGCAATATCAGGGCAAGAAGACCAGGCTGGAAATACTGAACGTTTCCGACTTGCGGAATTATAAAGTAAGTATTGAAAAGGCTCAAAAAGTATTGAGCTTTAAGCCGAAACATAGCGTTGAAGACATTGTGAAAGACCTGTTTGTTAATTTGGATTACTTCAGCGATTTTGATAACACCTCTTATTATAATATCAGCACCTTCAAATTACTGGAAAATAACGATCAGGAGTTGATCTGATGAAGGTGGCGGTGATTGGCCCCAACGGGCAGCTTGGGTCTGATTTGGTCGAGGTGTTTACCAATAATTGTCACGAGGTGTCCGAGTTAAATCATGATATCATCAGTGTTGAACGGTATGATTCGGTGGTTGCCTGCCTCACAACGATAAAACCGGCGGTCATATTGAATACCGCGGCCTATCATAATGTCCGAAAATGTGAAGAAAATCCGGAGACAGCCTTTGCGGTCAATGCCCTGGGCGCCTTCAATGTCGCCAGAGTGGCGGCCGAACTTAATGCCGTGAATGTGTTCTTCAGCACCGATTACGTCTTCGATGGGGCCAAGCGCGCTCCCTATGTGGAGACGGATTTGCCCAATCCCCTTAACGTCTATGCCATCTCAAAATTAGCAGCCGAATATCTTACCATGGATTATTCCCCCAAGAGCTACGTTATTCGCGTCTCTGGCCTTTATGGCCGGATACCGTGCCGAGCCAAAGGGGACAACTTCATCACCACTATGGTCCGGCTGGCTCAAGCGCGTCCGGAAGTCCGGGTGGTGCAGGATGAGTTTTTAACCCCTACCCCTACCCTGGAAATTGCCCAAAAGACCTCACGCCTCTTGGAGACGGGGGCGTATGGCCTGTATCACCTGACCTGTGAAGGTTCATGTTCCTGGTATGAGTTTGCCCGGGAAATTTTCAGCACCCTCAATTTGGCAACACCCCTTTATCCGGTGAATGGCACCGAATTCCCCCAAGTGGTTAAACGCCCAACCTACTCAGTGCTGGCCAATGAGCGTTTCAATAGCCTGGAAATCGGCCAAATGCCTCATTGGGCGGAAGCCCTGCGCACCTTTCTCTCTAAGGTTTGTTGAGCAAAATTCCTGCAGGTCATTTGTGGTCACCGCAGCACTGTAATCGAGATGACTCTCCCCGCACTATCTCCCCAGAAAGGGCTGGGCGCACGGTCTCCCGTCGAACATGTGCTTCTTGAGTTCATTGCAGAAGGTGAGGTTAACCAGGCTCACCCCACCCCAAGTCCGCTTGCCGGGCAATTCTTGATGATAAGGAGTAAGAAGGGGTTATCATGTTTTGGCGGCCGGTCCTTCCTAGAATTTTAGCTCAGGTAGCTGATGCGGTGACCACGCTCCTGAGTTTTGTGATGGCATATTATCTCTGGCGCCTCATCCAGGTCCTGGCGCCGGTTGAGCAGAGTACCGCCTTCTTCGAGCCAGTTCTTTCCCACGCGGGCTCTATGGCGATCACCTCGGTGCTGGTGGTGGTTATTTTCCAGGCCCAAAAAGCCTATTCGTATCAACGTTCCACCTCCTTTGCCGAGGAAGTCAAGATTGTCCTCAAAACCAGCACCATCCTGTGGCTCCTGCTCATTGGCATGGAGTTTCTGGTCCGACCGGGATATCTACCCCGGACCCTGATGGTAATTTTCGGGGCAGTGAATTTTTTCTTACTCATTATGGAAAAATTTCTGCTCTTCCAAATTGCCAAAGCTCTCCGGAACCGGGGGAAGAACCGCAAGAGCGTCCTGATTGTTGGCACTGGCGATCAAACCAAGCGATTTATGGAGACCATAAATAATCATTTTTCCTGGGGACTGGATGTTGCCGGGTTTCTGGACCCCCAGGAGGATAAGGTAGGGCAGGAACTCTATGGCAAGAAAGTGCTGGGGTCCTTCAATGATATTCTTCCGGTGCTCTATACCCATCAACTGGACGAGGTGATCATCACCGTATCCACCCGGCGTATGGGAGAGATCAGGAATGTCTTGGACGCCTGCGAGCGGGAGGGGGTTCGGGTTAGGATTATCTCCGACTTTATGGGCAGGATCGCCAAAAATATTTGTGCCGACACCTTCTATGGCCTTCCGGTGATCAGTATCAGTTATATTCACGATAATAAAGACATGCTGGCCATCAAAAGAACGATGGATATTATTATCTCTTTGGTTTGTCTTATTGTTTTATCACCTCTTTTTCTTATTATTGCCATTGCTGTGAAATGTTCCTCTCCCGGTCCGATACTTTTCCAGTGGAATGTGGTTGGGTTGAATAAGAAGCCCTTTACGAGTTGGAAAATTAGGACCATGGAGGTGGGGGCCGAAGCCAAGAAAGAAAAACTGATGGTCCTGAATGAAATGGACGGCCCCGTGTTTAAGATAAAAGATGATCCGCGCATCACCCGCATTGGGAATTTCCTGAGAAAGTATAGCCTGGATGAACTGCCCCAATTATGGAGTGTGCTGAAAGGAGATATGAGCCTGGTGGGGCCCCGTCCCGCGGGGCCGCATGAATTGGTTCGCTACGAGAGTTGGCACCGCCGCAAATTGAGTTGCAAGCCAGGAATCACCTGTTTTTGGCAGGTGAATGGCCGCAACAAAATCCATAAATTCGATGATTGGGTCAGAATGGATCTGGAATATATCGATAACTGGTCTCTCATGGTGGACTTGAAGATACTCTGCAAAACCGTTGTTACCATAATAAGAGGCACAGGAGAGTAGCATGGCCGGTGAATTGAAGGTTAGCCGGCAGGATTCTCCGAAGAGATGGGATAAATTCACCCATAAAAACAAAAAATTGTATGAATGCCGTCAAAGAATTATGGGATATTTCAAGAAAGTTGCTTCACTGACGCCATGGTATGATGAAAAAATCTTTAACCGCTTCCAAGACCAGCTCTCTCAGATCTACCATGAGTTGCTGCCGGGGGCCGTGGTTTTGGATGTAGGGTCGGGCCCTGGGGCCTTGAGTGGAGAGTTTTGCGAACATTATGGGGCGCAATACTACGTGGGCGCCGACTATTCTGCAGGGATGGCCCGTGACGCCAAAGCTGATTTTCCCGGGCAAGCCTTTGTCTGCGCCGATGTCGGTTCCCTGCCCTTTGCCGACAACAGCTTTGATATTGTGCATAGCGCTTACCTGCTGCACCACCTCAAACCAAGGGACCGGGCCAGAGCCATCAAGGAGAAGATGCGGGTGGCCCGACGGGCAGTGGTCATCGTTGATTGCTTCGGCTTTGCTTCCGGCTTTTGGCGGGTGCCTTACTGGGCTTATTATACTTTGGTGGACGGGTCCTATCATCGCTACGCTATTCCGGAATGGCAGTCAATGTTTGAGCAGGTCCAGGGGAAAATCGCCCGCTATTGTTTTACGGACGAGAGAACGATTTTGCACCGCATAATCTGCTGGGTCATTGTTCCGTGACCGGGATTATCTATGATTGGTGAACAGCTGGCAAATACAACCGTTTTACTGACGGGGGCAAGTCAAGGGATCGGCCGGGCGCTGGCCCGGGCGCTGGCCCGGGCAGGGGCCTGGGTGGGTCTGGTGGCTCGAAATGAGCAAGCGTTATTCCAGGTGGCCCGGGACATTACCGAGCAGGGCGGCCGGGCCTTCCCCTTGGCGGCAGACGTGGGCCGGCCGAAAGCCATTAACTTGGCCGTCACCCGAGCCCTGGCGACTATGGGCCGGATCGACGTCCTCATCAATGCTGCCGGCATTCAAACACCCATCGGGCCATTTGGGGGCAATGACCCGGATGAATGGGAACAGACCATGAGGGTCAATCTGTTTGGTCCGGTGCGGCTCATCCATGCAGTCCTTCCCGCGATGAGGGACCAGGGCGGGGGGAAGATCGTCAATTTCTCCGGAGGCGGGGCCACGGCGCCCCGGCCTCGGTTCTCGGCTTATGCCGCGTCAAAGGCGGCTCTGGTTCGCCTGACGGAGACTCTGGCCATGGAACTCCAGTCTTATAACATCCAGGTCAATGCAGTGGCGCCGGGCGCAGTCAACACCCGGATGCTGGAGGAAGTGTTAGCTGCGGGAGAACAGGCCGGGGTGGAATACCTGCAAGCTATGGAACGGGCAAAGATCGGCGGCACGCCGGTGGAGCTGGTGTGCGAGCTGGTGAGGTTTTTGGCTTCTCCTGCTTCGGGCCGTCTCACCGGCAAACTCATCAGCGCGCCCCATGACCCCTGGCGGGAGTGGACCGGTAAGGACGATGAGTTAAACGCCACCCCTCTCTATACCATTCGCCGTCTGGACCCTTTCACCATCAAACCGTTACTGCAATTCCTCAAGTAACCATGAAGATTGGCATCGTTGGCTGCGGTCTCATCGGGCATCGCCGGGCACTGGTGGCCCATCAGGCTGGGGATGAACTGTGTTTGGTTGCAGATCTCAACCAGGAAGCCGCGGCGAAGACCGCTTCGATCCAGCAAACAGAATGGACCCAAGATTGGCAAGCGGTAACCGGCCATCCCGAAATCGACGCGGTGGTGGTCGCTACCGTCAATAAAAGTCTATTGCCGATAACCCGGGCGGCATTACAATCCGGCAAGCATGTATTGTGCGAGAAGCCCCTGGGACGTAACGCCTGGGAAGCCAGGGAAATGGTGACGGCGGCGCAACAAGCCGATCGGGTGCTGAAGGTCGGTTTTAACCACCGTCATCATCCCGCTCTGTGCCAGGCTCAGGAAATGGCGCAATCCGGCAAAATCGGCCCCCTTATGAGCATCCGGGCCGCTTACGGCCACGGGGGGCGACCCGGGTACGATCAAGAATGGCGAGGCGACCCTGAGCTGGCCGGTGGGGGGGAACTGCTGGATCAGGGGGTGCATGTTATTGATCTTTGCCGCTGGTTCATGGGGGATTTTGTCCAGGTCAGCGGTATGCTGGGCACCTGGTTTTGGCAGGTAGCGCCTCTGGAAGATAATGGCTTTGCTTTACTTCGTACCGCCCAAGGACAGCTTGCTCAGATTCACACAAGTTGGACGCAATGGAAGAATCTCTTCCGCTTCGAGATTTTCGGGCGGGATGGATTTCTCCTCATCAACGGCCTGGGCGGCAGCTATGGCGTGGAGACCCTGACTTTGGGGAAGCGGCGTCCCGAGTCCGGGCCGCCTCTCATGGAAACCTGGGAGTTCCCTGGCCCCGATATTTCCTGGCAGGCTGAATGGGAAGAATTCAAGAAGGCCATTCAGGAAGGGCGCCAGCCCCTGGGCAGCGGTCACGACGGCTATCAGGCAGCCAGGGTGATTGATGCCATCTATGAGTCATCGAAGACCGGGCGGGTAGTGGAACTGGAAAACCAGCCATGAAGGCCATGCTCCTGGCCGCGGGCCTGGGGATCCGCCTAAAGCCGCTCACCGATCATTGCCCCAAGTGCATGGTGCCGGTGGCGGGCAAACCGGTATTGCAGCGCAATATCGAGTGGCTGCGATCCAAAGGGATTGTCGATCTGGTGGTAAATCTTCATCATTACCCTGAAGCGGTTAATAGTTATTTTGGAGACGGCAGTGCTTTTGGGGTGCACATCAATTACTCTTATGAACCTGAGTTACTGGGGACGGCCGGGGCGCTGTGGGCGGCACGACGGTTCCTGGCATCAGAACGGTTCTGGGTTATCTATGCCGACAATCTGGTGCACTGCTCCCTGGAGCGGATGGAGAGCCTGCACCTAGTCAACGGGGCCACCCTGACCATAGGTCTTTTCTGGCGAGAAGAGGTGAGCGCCAGCGGGGTGGTGAGGCTCGACGGCCATGGCCGGATCACCGGGTTCAAGGAAAAACCGGCACCAGACGAAGTACTGAGCCACTGGGTCAATGCCGGCATCTTCCTTTGTGAGGCCAGAGTCCAGAAATTCATCCACCCCGGTCGGGTTTGTGACTTTGGCCACGACATCCTCCCCGCAATGCTGTCCGCCGGGGAACCCCTGTACGGCTATACCCTGGGCCCCGGAGAAACCCTCCATTGGATCGATACCCCGGAAGATCTGGCCCGCACCGCCGCGGCTCTACAGGAAGGCCCGACTCCAGGATAGTGAAACCGTCATTTATCCGGCACCTCTGGGGGATTGTAAGAGGCCGGCAATTCGCCTGGCCGGATTCCGTGGTGGCGGTGCCAACAGATCTCGTTAATGGGGGCGGTGGAAGTCCGTCCGCCTGATGCTCATAGTTTTCCCAGCCTTTCGACATTAATCGCCACCTGGTGGCGCTCTTGTTATTTCTAAGTTTCTGAGATCATCCATTCTCGCCGCCATAAAGATTTGCTTTCCCTTCTCTAACTTGGTCCGGGTAAGAGAGAAAAGGGGCTAACCATCAATCGAGAATTCTGAATAACTGACCTTCCCCCTCACTGTTTTCATTAGATCGCCAGCCCACCACGCCCATCACTTCTCACCCCTTCTACGGGTTTGCCGAACAACCCTCCAGAGGGAAAAATTTTTCTATGAAGCTCTTCATTAGTTCGTGCGATTAAAAAACGAGACGCATCCTTGAAAGAGGAGGGGAAGCGATGATACTGGCTAGAGCTCCCATGCGGATTACGCTGGGTGGGGGGGGCACAGATTTACCTTCTTATTATTCCAAGTATGGCGGCTTTATCCTCAGCGCGGCCATCGATAAATATCTCTACATTTACGTCAATCGCCCCGCGGCTGATGACCTAATCCGGGTTAAATACTCCCGCTATGAGGAAGTAACAGAGTCGGATCAGGTACAGCATGATCTGGTGCGGCCGGCCTTAAAGCTGCTGGAAATCAAGAACAACGTGGAGATCGTCTCCATGGCCGATGTGCCCGCCGGCACCGGCCTGGGGTCATCCGGCACCTACCTGGTGGCCTTGCTCACCTCCCTCTACGAGCTGAAGCGAGAACGAGTGCCCACCCAGGCCCTGGCGGAATTTGCCTTCGAGGTGGAAAAGGAGATGGCCGGGCATCCCGTGGGCAAGCAGGACCATTATCTGGCGGCCTTTGGCGGGATCACCTGCCTGGATATTGAGCATGATGGCAAGGTCCAGGTGAGTCCCCTGGATATTTCCATGACCACCGCGGAAGACCTGCGGAGCCGCGTCCTGCTGTTCTTTACCGGGATCAACCGCAGCGCCAATAATATTTTGCAGGAACAGAGTCGGGACACCCAAAAAGAAGACCCCACCGTGGTGGACAGCCTGCACCGCACGAAGGAGATGGGCTACCGGGTCAAGGAATATCTGCAGAATGGCGATCTGGAAAAGTTTGGGCACCTGTTGCACGAACACTGGGAGAATAAGAAGCGTCGCTCCGGCGCCATCAGTAATCCGGAAATCGATGGCTGGTACGAGTTGGCCAGAGAAGCGGGGGCTTTGGGAGGCAAAGTGATAGGAGCCGGCGGCGGCGGCTTTCTCATGCTCTACTGCCCTATGCGCAAGAAAGGCGCGGTGCGCAAAGCCCTGACTGCGGTGGGGTTGAAGGAGATGTCCTATAACTTTGATTTTCAAGGCGCCAAGGTGCTGGTGAACTTCTGATGAAGGTGCTGGTAACTGGAGGCGCGGGCTTTATTGGCTCCCACACCGTTGATCTGCTGCTGCAGAAAGGCTATGAAGTCAGGATTCTTGATTCCTTACAGCCCCGGGTTCATCCCCGGGGCAAGCCTGATTATGTCCCACGGGAGGCCGAGTTTATTCAGGGGGATGTTGCCAGCCGGGAGGAATTGACCCGAGGCATGGAAGGAGTGGACTATATTTTCCACCTGGCTGCTTACCAGGACTACCTGCCTGACTTCAGCCAGTTCATTCATACCAATACCGAATCCTCAGCGCTCATGTTCGAGCTGATTGTGGCTGAGCCCCGACACTTTCCGGTGCAAAAGATCGTGTTCGCCTCATCCCAGGCGGTGTCCGGCGAAGGCAAATATCGGTGTGTGTCTGAAGGGACCATCTTCTATCCGGGGCCGCGCCCCATAGCCCAATTGAAGCGGGGGGAGTGGGATTTTGCCTGCCCGGATTGCGGTGGTCCGGTAGTGCCGCAACTCATCGATGAAGCCACCTGCAACCATCCCCACACTGCCTACGGCATCTCCAAGTATGCCATTGAGTTGCTGGCCTTTAATCTGGGGCGGCGTTACGACATCGCCACCGCGGCCATGCGCTATACCTATGTCCAGGGCCCCCGCAACTCCTTTTACAACGCATACTCGGGCATCGCCCGCCGTTTTGCCCTGCGGCTCCGCGCCGGGCTGCCTCCCGTCTGCTACGAAGACGGCCGGCAGTTGCGGGATTACGTCAATGTCTATGACGTGGCCCGGGCCAATGTCATGATCTTGGAAAACCCGGCGGCTAATGGACTGACCTTCAATGTCGGCGGTGGGCGGGCCATCACCGTCGTAGAATTTGCTCAAATCATGCTGCAGGTAAGCGGGAGTTCCCTGGAACCCCAAGTGCCCGGTGAATTCCGTCTGGGCGATACCAGGCACACGGTGAGTGACATCAGTCGCATAAGGGCCCTGGGGTGGGAGCCAACCATCCCGGTGGAGGAAAACGTCCGCCAGTATCTGGAGTGGCTGGACACCCAGTCCGGCACCGAAGAGTACCTTTTTGAGGCAGAACGGATCATGGCGGAACAGGGCATAATTCAACAGGTAGTGAGGTGAATTGGATGTCTTATACCAAGCAATTTTTAGTGGAGGCCGCCCAGGTCCTGGCTCGTCTGGATATGGGGGCCATTGACGACATGGTGCGGGAATTGGTGGAGTTGCGCGACCGGGGGGGGCGGCTCTTTATCCTGGGTTGCGGCGGGGGAGCTGGGCATGCCTCCCATGCGGTGAACGATTTTCGCAAGATCGCCAACATCGAGGCTTACACCCCCACGGACAATGTCTCGGAACTCACGGCCCGGGTCAATGATGACGGCTGGGAGACGAGTTACGCCAACTGGCTCAAGGGCAGCCGCCTCAGTAGTCGAGATCTGCTCCTGGTCTTCTCCGTGGGCGGGGGCAATCGGGAACACAATATCAGCATGAACCTGGTGCGCTGCCTTGAACTCGCCCAGGAAGTGCAAGCAGCCATTTGCGGAGTGGTGGGCCGGGATGGTGGATACACGGCGCAGGTGGCCAATGCCTGTGTGATCGTCCCCACGGTCAACCCCAGCACCGTGACCCCCCATGTGGAGTCCTTCCAAGCTCTGGTCTGGCACCTCATCGTGTCCCATCCCAACCTCCAGGCCGCAGAAATGAAATGGGAGTCCGTCCTCATCGTGTCCCATCCCAACCTCCAGGCCGCATAAATGAAATGGGAGTCCATCCGCTGATGCAACTGGCCGTGTTTTTGGACCGGGATGGGGTCTTAAACCGATCGTTCCTCCACGCCGATGGCAAGACCCATCCCCCACAGACTCCTGACCAACTAGAAATTCTTCCTGGAGTGCTGGAGGCTTGCCTCTCCTTGCGCCGAGCCGGATTCCTCCTGATAGTCGTAACCAATCAGCCGGATGTGGCCCGGGGCACCCAGCGCTGGGAGGTGGTGAAAGCCATCAATAGGAAACTCCTACGTCAAATTCCCCTGGATGAAATCAGAGTGTGCTACCACGACGATGCTGATGACTGCCCCTGCCGGAAACCCAGGGCCGGTATGTTACTCCAAGCAGCCTTAGTCCATAGCATCGATTTACACAAAAGTTACATGATCGGTGACCGCTGGAAGGACATAGAGGCCGGGCGGCGAGCCGGGTGTCAAACGGCCCTGGTCAATGCCGCCGCCACCGAAGTGAGCCGATGCCATCCCGATTTTCAAGCCCCTTCCCTGCGGGAGGCCGAGCAGTGGATTTTACGACAGCTTACTTTCGATAAACCAAATTTGCCGAAAGTTTCGGCCAGATTGTGGACCAATTCCAAGGGAGGTAGATTATGAGTGATGTAAATGGACTGCAGGTGAAATTATTTGCTGATGGAGCCGACAAAGCTGGCATGCTGGAAATGTACCGTAATCCCATGATTAAAGGATTTACCACCAATCCCACCCTCATGAACAAAGCTGGGGTCAGTAACTATAAGGCTTTTGCTCAGGATATAGTTAAAGCCATCCCTGATCGCCCCATTTCCCTTGAGGTCTTCTCAGACGAATTCGACGAGATGGAACAACAAGCCCAGGAGATTTCCTCCTGGGGTGAAAATATCAATATCAAAATCCCCGTAATGAACACTCGGAGGCAACCCTCCTATGATCTGGTGCGGAGATTGTCTGAAGCCGGAGTAAAATTGAACGTCACTGCTCTGATGACCTTGGAACAAGTGCGGGAAGTCAGCGCCGCATTGGCCGCCGCCCCACATGCTTACGTGTCTGTGTTCGCCGGACGCATAGCCGACACCGGTCGTGACCCTGTTCCGCTCATGGCCGCGGCTGTAGAATTACTCCGCCCCTATCCCCAACTGGAGCTTATCTGGGCCAGTCCTCGTGAACTCTTAAACGTCTTTCAGGCCAATGACGTAGGGTGCCACATCATTACCGCCACCAACGATATATTGAAAAAACTGTCCATAGTGGGCAGGGATCTCCACGATTACTCCCTGGACACCGTCAAGATGTTTTACAACGATGCCGTACAGGCAGGATATAAGCTTTAAGCCAGAGCCTGGTTCATACGTCAGGGGGAATGATAAAAAAGATGTGTATTCCGCTCAAACCGGCCACCCATTCCGGGTGAAGGCGGGGATCTGCAAATTATTGAACTGGCTCAGCTGGTGGGAGAAATCATCGGTTATCAAGTGCGAATTGTCCTGGACCCCGGCTATCCCGACGGCACCCCGCAGAAACTGTTGGACGTCAGCCGTTTAACCGCCCTGGGCTGGCGGCACAGACACCTTTACGAGGGGCTGAAAAAGACCTATGATTGGTTTTGCCGCAGCCCCCGGGCTGTGGGGCCTCGTGAAGCAACGCCTTCCGTATGAAAGTTGTGATGGCCAGGAGGCTCGCTGAAAACATGGCTGGCTATTTGAGAGCTTCTTCGATTATCCCTGCAATCCTGCGGGCCGCCGTGGGCTGGCGGGGAGGCAACTCTACCAGGCTTGAACCATTTCTTAAACCCTTTATTGTAATCTTTGAGGGGTATGATTTTCATACTTCATATTGATAGAATGGCCTCGGTTATTTCTTCTTCGCGAAAGCTCAAATAGCTCACGGTTGAATTTATACACCTGTGACCTAAGGCTCTTTGGACCTTGATTAAATCCCGGCCTAGCCGGTCATAAATTCGGTCTGCGAAGGTTTTTCGCATTGAATGGGTTCCCAGCTTTCCCATCAATCCATTGGCTTCATAGACTTCCGTCAAAACTCGAAATGCTTGGACTCGGGTAATGGCGCGCTGCCCTTTGCGTGATTTGAATAATGGGCTACTGGGATCGGCTTCCCCCGCTTTCTCCAGTTCCTTGATCCAGACGCTCAAAGCGACTTTGGCGTCTTGGTGCAGAGGGATAGCCCGACCCTCCAGCTTTTTCTTCATATGTTTCCGCTCCACATATACCACATCACCTATCCGCCCATACTGATAAACATCGCCGACCTTCAGACTCAATAATTCGGAAATTCGTAACCCGGTCTTCAAGCCCAGGATGAACAGGGCCTTATCACTGGTGCGTACAAACGCATTTTTCACTGTCGCGATCTCGGGGTCTGTTAATGGTCTGCATCCCTTCATGGTAAATGTCTCCTTTTATTAATTCTGGGCCTTATCTCACTTTCTGGTCATATATCTTTGGTCGAGATTTGGTTCCTCCTGACCAGAATATGATTTAATTATACATGCCCGGGCAAGTATAGTAAGATAAATATGATTCTACAAAATTATTTCGAAAGATGTGGATGATTGCGAGCTATGCCCGCATTGGCAGGGGGGTTATAGGCAGGGTTTAAAACCAACTAAATTTTAAGGAGAAAGGATCTCGGGGATTTCTGAAGAGGAAACTCTGGAAGGATAGTCTCTAAGGCTTTGATTTTTTTGCCCATCTAGCCTGGACAGCCTTGCGAGCTATCTCACTGCGCTGTTCAGGGGTTAGCTTCTCGGCGCGAGCCCTGCCGCCTTTTTGGGCGCCAAGGCGACCTAATGCTACAGCGTGCGGGTTTTTGGTGCTCTCCTTAGATGTGGGGGGACTTTCAGAGGTCTTTTCGGCTGTACCGGGAGCCACTTTTTCTAAGTCAGATGACTCCATCTCCCCTTTTTTACGCCGCATTACTTAATCCTGGATGTCGTCCCGGTTTAGCAGGCTGTTGAAAAA
>Ga0299915_10001361_pt1 | contig 18136 bp, 23 predicted proteins | sample RVTome_13_FD_200263 | JGI IMG/M metagenome (GOLD analysis project Ga0299915, IMG submission 200263) | Soil microbial communities from uranium-contaminated site in the Upper Colorado River Basin, Wyoming, United States - RVT92D227 (version 2) ... | reverse complement strand
GAAAGGATCCACCGATGGAGGAACGGCAGCGGATGAAGAATATCTGGGATAAAGAACTTCAGTTGTTTGTAGATGAATATGTCGAATATTTGGATGTACGAAAGGTGGTGAAGTATATCCGGAATAGATTGGGATGTTGGTATACTTGTTTGTTGTATCCAGGGATGCAGCCTACCAATAATCTTGCAGAGCAGCCAATCAGAGAGCATGTGATTATGGAGAAGATCATCGGTACTTTTCGATCAATCAAAGGACCGGAGAACTATCAGTATATCGCTTCTTTGCTTGCAACTTGGAAGTTGCAAGGTCATAATATTGTTGAGGAAACTGAAAATCTTCTCAGGCGAGAACTCTGCTTATCTGGGGCTTGACAAATACCATATTTTTGAATTATAAATATTTTTTCTAGTTGATAGATAACATTTGTTTCGTTTAAGCTAGAATAAATTTATATATATCAAAAATAATCATATTTTAATAAAAATATTTAACAATGGATTTGGATTTTTGGCGATACTACCTCGTCCAAAAACCCGTCTCCACCATTCCTTCTATTTTCAACAGAGGAAAATATGCAAAAGGATGAACTTATTCAATTTCATATGTTTTTATTGCAATTAAAAAACCATCTAGCGGAGATGGCTCATAATTATGATGGGTTAGTATTTCAGTCTTATGACAAATTAAATGTTAAACCATATCAGATAAATAAATCTAAGAGAGAACATAAACTTGCTGTATTTATACTAAGCAGGGGGATTGCAAACCTTTTAACGCATAATAATTTTCCAGGTTTTGAAAAGGTTTCTAATAGTCTTGGTCAAATATCAGAACGTTTTATGACTGAAAAAGAGAAAGGATTTATGCTTTTGTTGAAATGAAATCAGTGTAAACAATTCTTTAATAGAGGTTTTAACAAATTGTTGTTTTAATACTATTTTTATATCTTTTTGTTACATATATTAATATATAAAATTAAATAGGAACTATTTATTCATATTATAGAGGGAGGTAATATATGAAAAAAAAGATAATAGGAATGTTTGTTTGTATGCTGGTATTTGCTACATGTTTGCCTGTGACAGCAACAATAGACGATGATAAAAATCCGAGTGAAGGGGTGACACCTATATATCCTCTGGACCATAACATCAATATAAATATAAATAAATGCTGGGTATCTGAATGCTGTGATGAACATAATCCGGGAGAATTTTATTTCCTTATACTTGTTTTACCCGCATGTAAATTTATAAAAACGGATGTATATGAAGTAGACGATGGTCATCCTCAATCTTCACACAATTTTGGAAGGCTTGCCAGTATCCCAGTACAATTTACACCTCAGTTCATCTTTATATTTGCTTTTGAGGAAGATAAAAAGGAAGATTTAAATCCTGATGACTACCTGGGAAGTATATCAATTCAGTTCGCACCACCAAAAGATGATTACACTCCAGCTAAACCCTATTCACACCCATTAGTTAGATGGGATGCTAAACCCGTTTTTGAGGCAGATATTTCAATAAGCTTTTATCACCAGTAAAAAATTTCATACTCAAAATCTGTATTTATATACTATCTTTTTTTCTTTTTTTGCATTTAAATAATATCAAGAAAATGAAGAAAAGCTATTTATACAATAAAGGATATAGTTATAATATTGGGTCTAGTATGGTAAGTAAATGATTTTTAAGATTAACTATCTTTTTCCTTTTCTTACATCCCTAATACTAGACCCATTTATACATATTTTTTGAAATGAAATCGGTGTTAAAAATATTAATGTAGGGGAAGGGATTTGAACACCAAGAATACCTTAAAAAATACAAATTTTCTTAGTTTTTTATTATCTTCTAAATTATTGAGTAACTTATTAAGCAATATCTACAAATAAAACTATTTGGAAATTTTAATAAGTTTTTTCATTTTTTAATAGCTATACTTCTAATATTGTAAAAATATTTAGGGTTAGTATGAAGTTAGCAGTTATTTCTGATATTCATTCCAATATATTTGCTTTTAAAGAGGTTTTAAAAAAAATTCTTGAGATGGTTGTAGATGAAATATGGTGCTGTGGAGATATTATAGGATATTATCCTTTCCCAAATGAATGTATAGATTTAATTAAAAAGCATAAAATTCAATCTGTATTAGGAAATCACGATTGGGCTACTATTACTGGAGATACAACTGGATTCGGTTTTTACGGTCGCGAAGGTGTTAAAATTAATAAAAGTAAAATCACTAAGGATAATGTTAGATTTTTAAAGGATTTACCTAAAAATTTAATGTTTGTTAGAGATAATATTTCGTTTTATATTACTCATGGGAGTCCCAGAGACAATCTTTTTGAATATATATTTGAATATACATCAAATGATGTCTTTAATAAAATTGTTAAAGATATTAAATCAGATATTATTCTTTTAGGACATACTCATGTATTTATGGAAAAAAATGTCGGCGATAAAAAATTCTTAAATCCTGGATCAGTAGGGCAGCCAAGAGATTCTAATCCAGATGCTTCTTTTTTAATTTTTAATACAGGAAATATGAAATGCGAATGTTATCGAGTTTCTTATGATATTGATGCTATGACTGATGCAATAAAGAAAAATGGATTATCTATCTATTTAGCAAAAAGGCTTTATTCAGGTGATTAAAATAAATTTTTTTTATTTGTTTTTATAAGAAAAATCATATACTGCGAAGATATGCATGGAGTGCTGGGTTGCCATTATCTATATTAACAAACTTTGAGGAATTAGCGATAAATGAATCTCGACCACATACAAACCGTAACTTTCTCAGCTCTAACTCTTTTTTCTTTTTTTCTCCTGTTGAATAAGATATGATAATAGATTAGAACCATGTTTGTTATCTTATACCCCCTCTATGTTTAGATAAAGAAATAGGGTTTTAAGGTGATGATTGTTTTGAAATAATGGTTTGAGGGAGAAAAAATGAAAAAACAAATTATAATAATTGGAATATTAGGTGTAATATTATTAGGTTTAGGTATATGGTTGTTTATAGAAGAAGAAAATGTCGCTAGCCCTCCTATTTTACTAGACTCACCAGAATTTCCTGACGATGTTAATTATATGAATACATGGAATGAAAAAAATGATATGCTAAATAATATCTACGATTTTATGGGTTCTGCTCGTTTTACTAGTATTATTATGTTTATTATAGGCCTTATTTTGATAGGTATATCTATAAATGATTACAGGTAAACCAGGATTAAAAAATAGTCATTAAGTTTGAGGGAGAAAATATATGAAAATTTTTGATATTATCTTGAATAATAAAAACAAAATACTTTTGTATTTTCTTATTTTAATTGTAGTTATTTGTATAATAGGCGTTTATTTGTTTCCTCGCATTTTTTATGATAATTGGATCTGGAAGTATTATTGGGGTCCTGTAGTTGCAGATTCGCTTAATTCAGATCATGGTACTGCTATTTTTAATGGTATAGAAGCAAGTGAAGGATATACAATGGTTTCAGAGCTTACTTATGGAATTATTTTGATTATTGCCTTGTATTATATTTATCTTCTTCTTAAAAAACTTAACATCAAAGTTGATTGGCGTTTTGCACTGGCTCTTATGCCTTTTATTTTGTTTGGTCCAGTGGCTCGTGTTTTAGAAGACACAGGTTATTTTGATGAACCTTGGGTTTATTGGTTTATTTCACCTTTTATTTACCTATTGATAGCTTTTTTTGCAATTTTATTTTTAATTCTTGGGTATTATCTTGAAAATAAACTAAAATTATCTAAAATTACTGTAAACAAGGTTTTATTTGTTGGAGGATTGTTTTTTTTAATTCCTGCTCTTATTCCTATCGCTAATTGGATTCTTGGGAATCGTTGGGATAGCACTAGTGGTGTTAGCTTTGATGTTTTTTTAATTGTTTTAGGAATTGTTTTAATAGTTGTTTTTCTGGTTTATTTTATAGCTAATTATTTTAAAGGTAAAGAAAAAATTGTTGTTTATAAAAATCCTTTGAATCTTGCAATGCTTAGTGGCCATCTGGTAGATGGTCTTACAAGTTATATTAGTATTAAAGATCCTTTTTCTATGGGTCTTTTTTATGTTGAGAAACATCCTGCTTCTAATTTTTTATTAGAAGTTTGGGGTCCATTATTTCCAATTGTTAAGTTTTTGTTGATTATTTTTGTAATTTATGTTTTTGATGTTTTGTATAAAGAAGAACTTAAAGAATATATGACTCTTGTCAATCTTCTTAAGATTGGCATATTAATACTTGGTTTTTCACCAGGTCTTCGTGATCTTTTACGTGTAACTATGGGAGTATAATATTTATGCGTCGTCATCCTGATTGGTTAAAAGTTGATATTCCTGGTGGAAGAAATTTTGTTAAAATTAAATCTCTTTTGCGTAGTGCTAAGCTTCATACTATCTGTGAGGAGGCAAAGTGTCCTAATTTAGCTGAGTGTTTTGGAGGTGGTACAGCAGTTTTTCTTATTCTAGGAAATGTTTGTACTCGTAATTGCCGGTATTGTAATGTTTCTCATGGAAAACCAGGTATTTTAAACCCTAGTGAACCAGAAGATCTTGCAGATAGTGTAAAAAAACTAGGTTTGAAGTACGTAGTTATTACTTCTGTTACAAGAGATGATTTATCAGATGGTGGAGCTAGTGTTTTTGCAGAGACGATAAGCAAGGTTAAACATTTGAATCCGGGTTGTACGGTTGAGGTTTTGATTCCTGATTTTAAAGGCAATATCTCTGCTTTAAAATCTGTTGTTGACTCAGATCCTGATGTTGTTAATCATAATATCGAGGTTGTAAAAGAGTTATTTTCTGATATCCGACCTGAAGGGGATTATAAAATAAGTTTAAAGGTGCTTTCAAATATTAAAAAATTAAAAAGTAATATTAAATCTAAATCTGGTTTTATGGTTGGCATCGGAGAAACATCTGATCAGATACTTAACACTATGAAAGATTTAAAAAAATCAGATGTTGATTTTCTAACTATTGGTCAATATCTACAACCTACAAAAAAGCATGCTAGTATTAGGAAATATTATACTCCAGCTGAGTTTAAAGAATTTATTAAAATTGGTTTAGATCTTGGTTTTAAACATGTTGAATCTGGTCCTTTGGTACGTAGTTCGTATCATGCAGCTAATGTTTTTTGTTAAACAAATTTAAAAACCTGTTTTTAATTCTGTTTCTAGATGAATTCTAAATCAGTATATAAAATTATTTAAGTGTATGAAAAAAAGAAAAAATAGGTTGTTTTTTCAATCTACAATTTCATTATTTAAGCAGACCTTACTTAAATTAACTCCATTCCTATCTGCAATTCGTCGTAGTATACAATAATAGTCTAGTAAATTTTGTTGACATTTAGGACACCATACAGATGGAGGTATAAAATGCATTTTCTTACAAAAATTGCAGATAACTTGAACTCCATTATTTTGACTAATTTGATCTTGCGAAACACAAAGTCTATGTTTGCAATTTGGACATGCATATTCAAACCAAATTCCTCCTTGTGGTCCTTTGCCACAAAAGGGGCAATATTTTCCAGGACTCCATGGCATTGCCATAACATCAACTGGTCCTGCTTTGTTTGTTTGTATTAATATATCATACCAATTCAACTTTAATATATGCGATTGGTTATTATTCTCAATATACTTCTTTTGCACATGTGTAAAAAGTTGATCCCCTGGTTCTTGTGCAACCTCATTAAACTCTTTTAGAACTCCATCCGCGAAAATTGTTTCTGGAATTTTAAAATGTTGCTCACAACTATTACATTGCTTTATAGCCTCACCTTTTTTAATACATTGTAGAGCAATCCAGATTATTGATTGACCACCACCACCGAAATCATAATTTTCTCCGCAGAGAGGACATTTATAAAAAAGAAAATAACCTTTGAATACTGTGTTATTACTCGATTTTTTTTCCAAAGATTTTATTTGAACATTTTTCTTAGGTCTGTCGAATATACCCATTTTACTCCCCCTTGTTTTATTACAAATAATAAATCATAATGTGTACATTTTTTTAAACCATTACTTGCCTTCTAAATTTTTGTAACAATTCCTTCTTTAAAAATATATCTTTAAAACAATTTGTTGGTGTTCAAAAAAGGAATGATTAATAGAACAGGTATTTGCTGGTGTTATTCTTGATAGATTATTCGTTAATGTTTTTTGAACAGAGAATTACTAACATAATACTACTAATCATTTTGAGTCATTAGCTCTCAAGAATTAGAGGATTTTATATAAATATAGATTTTATATATGTAAAAATGCTATTAAATAGTGAATAAAAAGGATGAAGGACAATGGTGGATAAAAAAAAGAAAAAATCCTCAACATATTGGAAGGCTTACAGAAAGGCATTTAAAAAACCAACGAGACGAAGGAGGAAGAAATAGTTGAGGCAAAGAAGGTTGGATAATGATTAAACGAATCTATCTGGATTCCTGCATTTTTATTGCATATTTTGATTCCAGCGATATAAATCATCAAAATATTTTGAGATTTTTAGAAAAAATTAAAAATAGAAATGATATAGAATTATGTTCTTCATCATGGACTTTGACTGAAACTATTAAAGTTCTATTAGTTGATAAAAAATTTCACAAAAAGAACGTTCAAGAATACGCCGAAAAGTTGTTAAGAGAATCAAGATTAAGAGATATTAAATTTAAATGGCTTAGGTCTGAAGATAAACCAAGCTGTGACCTTGATGAATTTTTTTATTTATATCAACAAAAAATATTAGAAAAAAGGATTGGTGCTGCCGACATAATGCATGCAATTTTGATGGATATCCATAATATAGACACTATTGCTTCCTTTAATGATTCAGATTTTAAGAAATTATCAAATATAAAATGCATTAGACCAGAAAATATTGGCAGGTATAGATTTTAGAATTAAATGTCTATTTACTAATCTAACAAGTTTCAAAAAACATCTAAAATTTTCTACCAAAAAAAATACCCTCAAATCACTATAACAGAAATTATTCCATTTTTGAACTCTGATTTATAATCTGACTTATTGTTGCAATGCTAGGATGTATAATCTTTCCATATTTGCCTTTATATGTAATCCAGCGATTGATGGTTCTATAACTGTCTCCACATTTTAATGCCAATAGAATTTGTTTTTTTACATTATCAGGAATGGTAGGTCGCCCTACTTTTCCCTTTTTAACTGCTTTTTGAAATTTAATACTATCCTTTATTCTGTCGCTTTTCTTCTTTGATTCAAGGTTGGCATTGTAACCTAAAAAACCAATTAAAAAATTACGAAGATGTATGCCTATTTCTCCAGGTATATTTATCTCATCAAGGAAAGATTCTTGCACGCTATGCAACAGTACATCATAAGATGCTAAAAGATTAATTTCTTTTAAAAGTTCGATACCACCTTTCCTTGTCCATCGGTCTAATGCCCAAACCACGACATGTTGTATTCTTTTCTGCCGCACCAGTTGCAGCAGTTTTTCATATTCAGGTCGATAAACCGTCTTATAGGCACTTTTAGCGTGGTCAACATATATGCCCTGGATTTCCAACGTTGATTACACAGGGCTTTACATGGTTCTAATTGGCTTTGTTCATCCTGCTGATTACTACTTACACGAAGATAAATCGCTGCTTTCATTAACTGTCTTTAATTTTTTTCAATTCTGAAATCATACATTTTACGAAATCTGGAGATTTTTCTTCGTTTAAGCATGCTTTTAAAGCTGGTCCTAGAGTCTTCATTCTTTCCTGTACTTCGGTCATTTCATAACAAATTTCTTTTTTTTCCATATATTTTCACCTCATTTATTTTTCCTATTTTTTGACTTTTTATGGCTGGTATGATCTCCTTGGGATAAACCCAGGGGGTTCTGCTTGGTTTGGAGGAATCACCCAAAGAGATCATTGGAATGATTTACGTATGCCTTCAAAAATATCAAGTGATAAACAAACAGGCGCCTGGTTAGGGATAAACTGACAAACAAATGTACCAGCCTTAAACTTATCTTCTAATTCCATTTAGTATTTCCTCAGATAAACAGCTTCTCTAATTTTATATAGTTTTGTACAAATACGTATACAAAAATTTTATTATTTATACTAAAAACATTAAGAAAAAGTTATTAACTCTAAGTTTCTTTGATTTTTTTATGGTTAGCGATAAAACGCAGGTTGGCGGCCCTATGAATTTTAGGGGTATGATATATAAACCTATAAATGAACAGGGTGTAGTATATCTATTTGGATTAGTTGCTGAAGATTTAAATATTCGAGTTGAAAGTATTCAACAAGGTTATCCTGATTGTACGGGTATTAGGTTTGTTGGTGGTGGAAGATGGGAACGAATTAGAATTGAATTTGAATATAAAAGCAGTAACTTTGATCATGAGCCTACTGGATGTGACATTATTGTTTGTTGGGAAGACGATTTGACACCAGAACAAAAAGAAGAAATGGGTTTAATAAAGAGTGGTATCGAGATTATTGAATTAAAATCCGTAATTAATACCCCAGAAGTACCTAACAAAGAACTTAAAGATCTAGAGATAAAATCAAAACAGGAGTTTACATTACAATATCATTTTGATCTGAAACACGTAAATGAAAATGTTAAACAATTATTTTATAAATTAGATGAGAAAATAAAAAACATTAATTCTGAAATTTGGGATAAATATTCTAGTAAATATATAACCTATTACTCGCCAGACAAGATGTTTATCTCATTATCTTTACAGAAAAATAGCATTTCATTAGATGTATATACAGATACACAGAAACTTTTTGGTTTCAGAAATTATCCAAATCATGAAAATTGGGGTAAAACTACATTACACAATGACGAGGAGTTATTGAAAATAATTCCTTCTTTACAAGAATCATTTAATTTAATGAAACAAGCAGAAAAAGAAGGAAAAAAAACTGGTTGGTATGCTTTAACTCCTCCAGAAAAAATGACATGGTTAAATAAAGAACCTTCAGATGATACAGAAGGAGAAAATTAGATCTACCCAAAATTAAGGAAGAAAGATAAATGATTTGTAAAATTTGTAGCGTTGAAGAGAAAGATAATCCCGATGGTATATGTGATGATTGCAAATTTTGTATTTTAAATAATAAAGATATTCCACCTAATTTTTAATATAGTTAAATCAATGTATTTTATTCCTTTTTGTTGATGACAGTTTATTCTCATTCGCGTTTAAGTTGTTATGAACCATGTCCATAGAAGATTTTTTTTATGGTGAGACATATATTATATTGTCTCCTCTTAAAATTATTGTACCGTGTTTAATATGTTCTTTACCTTCTATATTTTCTTCAGCATTTTTGAGTACAAGGTTCATATGTGGAACATCATAACCGTCTAAAGTGCCTTGATATCCTCTTCCACCTCTGAGCTGAACCATTACACGTTTATTAAGACATGAATGCAATATTTTAAGTGGCTTATCCATTTTTTTATCCTTGGAACCACGAAATATACTTCTTATTTATAAGAATTTGGGCGTATCTAAAAGAAAAATAAAAGTTTTAATAAAAATTTTTTAACAAATTGATGTTTTTATACTATTTAGCAACTTTTTTAACCATATTAAAACTATCATATATCTGTGATACGATGGAAACCTTTATTGATGTATATCTAAAAAGTAATGGTGAAAAAGCATCGGTTATCTATAAAAAATTAATAAATCTAGGGCTTAAACCAACAATAGGTGAACATGATTTCGTATACGATTGGAAAAAAATAGTAGACATTGAAGAAGAACTAAAATTAATTGAAAATATCCAATCAGCACTTAATGAAGATAAAGTAACATTAAAATTTAAAACAATCAGGTAAAAACAATTCTACCAGAAAAAATTTAAGATTTCTTATATTGTTCTTGCTTTTATTTATCTCTTTAATATTAAATTAGTTCAAGTTTTGAATTTTTAATAAATATTGATTTTTTTTGTTTCGATTGAAACAGTCTCCATCAGTTCTCCCATATCTGTTAAAGAAAATTAATCCTTAAATCTTTTTATATTTATTTTTTGTAATAGTTAGTTTAGTAACATATATTAAATTTTTATATTATATTTAAATTAATTCACTTAAAATATCAATATATTTTTTCATATTCGTTATTTGATGGACATTTAACTCAAATGTTAATAAGATATAGAGTGTTTTCAAGGAGCCTTTATGTTGTAAAATAGAACGGATTGCAGTTATAAATATCACAATTCCTTCTATTGAGTGTTTAATTTAATAACGAATTGGTATTACCAAATATCCATTTAACAAAAGTTATATTTTGTTAAATATTTGATATTTTGCCTATATTTCTTATAGATAGGTTTTATTTTTCTAAGCTATAAATATCTATTATGATATAATAAAAAAATAAAAGATAAATTAAAACAAAGAAAAAAGAGATTTTTACACTGATTTAATTTTAACATTACTGCTTCCCATTTTCTTTATATTTAAAATAAGCCTATTCCCCGGGGGTTTAATTAATATATTATTCAATTCTTTTCAGCATCTTTTTATCCTTAAGATAGAGTAAGGAATTGGAATTACTTTCCTCACTCTTTTTGTCCAGTACATATTAAGGATACTGACAAATTAGTACCCATATTAATATTAAAAAAGAGAAGAGGTCAGGAGGAGAAGATTTATCAGACCTCTTTTATTCCCCCAAAGTAAGATGGGATTAATGTTTTAAATTGATAGTAAATTCCATTAAAAGTATATAAAAAAAGATCTATGGTCAATGAAAGTATTCGTTTCAATTTATCTGTTTAGTTTTTTTGATTTAATAAAAACTTGGTAAATAAACGTCCCTTAAACAGAATGCCGATTTACAGAGGTTTTTCTATCCTGTATTTGCAGATAACGTTTTTTGAACAGCATTTATCTAAAAAAGAACCTGGTGTGTATCGGTATATCTCTCGGCTCCTTGTTCAATCGCATATTCTACAGAACGTATATCTTTCATCAGAAATATCTTATACCTGCCGATTTCTGCTTGTTCAATCGATTCTTTTAGGATAGATACATACGGTTTCATCCGGTCTATTTTTACTATGTATTCCTGTAGGTCTTCAACGATATCGACTTCAAAACCAACCTTCCATAAATATTTGATAATTTTGTTACGCTCACCAGCAGTCCCACATTCAAAACGATATTTCTCCTTGTTATAATACGGTGATAACTCATTAAATACCTGTTCATTAGTAAAATAGTATTTGAAACAGTAGAGTTTTCCTATTTTGAAGACATTAATTTTTTTTCTTGTTATATCGAAGTCTACAGACATAGAGCTATTATAACGTATTATTATTCTCTGATAAATAACTCTACTACTAAAAACGTCCCTTTATTAATTTTGAACCTCACTACTGAATAATATTTGTAGTTTATAGGGATACACTTTGTTTACTTATGTTTTTTGTTCAAATCCCTTCCCCCTGCACATTTTTATCCTGACAAAGACTTAAATAACGAAGGAGTCTGATAGCAAGAAAGAGAGATTAGTGGCTGAAGATGAGGCGAAGTAAAGGGAAGGCATTTGGGAATCGATAGAGACGCCAGTCTATTAAGGGATGTGAGTATGTAATTTTTATTGTGATATTAGTCAAACCTGATTCTAAACCGAAGGTATCAATAGCCTTAACCCAGATGGTGTAAACGCCTCTCAAAGCCCAGGAGTGATCGAAGAATAATCGCACACCTGGGGCAGTGTCGATTGTCTCCGTTGTTGAATTATCACCCCAGTCAACGAGAAAATGAACTGGTGTATTATCAGAATCATTCGCCATGCAATCGAAATAAGTGCTTGTTCGGGCCGTACATAAGGTTGGCCCATGAATAATTGGAGTATCCGGAGACTGGTCTCCATAAAAATATCCAAATGAATGAAGATAACCCCATTGATCTCTGTCTCCATCCCAATTGGAAACGATGTACACAGATCCATCTGCTGCGATCACAGGGGAGGAAAACACTCCTATGTGTTCTGTGATTGTTTTACGCCATTTCAACGTCCCGTTCACGTCAAGGGCAATGATTTCACCTGGACCAAGATACCAAAAGTCAATGCTATTCCCAATAAACATAGTGCCATCATCTGAGATAGCAGCAGTGGGACCCCAAACACTGTCGCCCGTATTGAGTAAAAACTTCCATCGTATTACACCTTTGGGTGAGACAGACATTATGAAACTATCCCACACACCAAAGTACAAGTTACCTGCCTTGTCCAATGAAGGACTTGAACGCATCCCGGAATCAATGATCCATATATTAAAATATTACATCGTGATTAAAATATAAATTATTATTAACAAATGTAATTAATCTGACGTGGAGAAAAATGGAAAAAATAGTAAATAATTTAGAATTGGAACCTCTTACATTTCCCGCGTATATTAATTGGGAAATTACTAGGGCGTGCAATTTCCAATGTATTCATTGTTACAATAATTCTGGGAAAAAATTAACCAACGAGTTGTCTCATGAAGAAAAACTTAGAGTTGCGAAACAACTTGTTGATGCAAAGGTTTTCTCAGTTTGTTTGAGTGGAGGCGAACCGATATTATGTGAATCATTTTGGGATATAAGTAGGATATTAAAAGATGGAAAAATTCAGAGTAATACAATAACACATGGTTACTTTATTAATGAAAAAACAGCTTCGATTTATGCAACATTTTTTGAAAATATACATTTAAGTATTCATGGGGCCAATTCAAAAACTCACGATAAAATTACAGGGGTTGCAGGAAGTTGGAAAAAAGCAGCAAACGCTTGTAAATTATTAAAGGACAATAATGCTAAAATTAGAGTGTCAACTAGTCTGCTTTCTTACAATTTGAAAGAGATATCAGATATAATTGATCTATCTTACAAAGTTGGTGCTCACGGATGGAGAGGATCTTGTGCAATTTGGATAGGAAGAGCCGCTCTAAATTATCCTACTATAAATATAACAAAAAAACAATATAATGATCTTGAAAAAGAAATTTCTAAAAAAAAAAAGGAATATGGCAAAGCATTAACAATTGAATATACTTTTGATCCATTGCAAAATAGCATTATTGATGAGTTTAAGAAAAAAATTCCAACTCTATGTTGTATTTCACCTGTTGGGATTTGTAGTTTATTTTCTTTTTTACCTTTTTCTGGAGGCTCTCTTAGAGATATAAAATTAGAAAAAGCATGGGAGAAATTGATGCAGATTTATAAAAATCCAAATTTTTTTGAATTGCTTAATTCATTTAAAAAAAATGAAAATTTTCTTAAAATGAAAAAAATACCATATTTGGAAGGTGAATATTTTGAGTAATGAAATAAGATATAAAATTTGCGAAAATATTATTTGGAGAAAGGAAAAGTCAAAAGATAATCCAATTATTTTACGGAATAAAACAGGTGGGCCTTTACTTTTATTAAACGGCACTGCTAGCATAATTTTTGAAATGTGTGATGGGAAGAACTCATTTAATGATATAAAAAATACTCTTATAAAGTTATTTGATAATGCAGAACAAACTTTATTAGAAAAAGATATAAAAGATTTTTTGAAGGTTTTAGAAGATAAAAAATTAATTAAAAAAGTTATCTGAGGGCACTAGTAAAATGCGAAGTGAAAAAAAAATAAATTTGAAAAGTGCATTTCGAATATTTATTATGTATTTATTGTTATCGAGAATAAATATTTGGCTGATTTGCGTTTCTCTTTTTTTGTTTGGTGAATGGTATTCAATAAAAAGTTTGCCGCTGGTTAATACGCTATTGTGTATATCTTCTCTTTGGTGTATTATGTCGGGTGGTTCTATTTTAAATAATTTTTTTGATAAAGATTTAGACACTAATGCAGGAAAAGCGATTGTTTTAAATTTTGCATTTTTACCTCCTCAAAAATCGCTTTCTCTATCTATTTTCTTATCTCTCATAGGTTGTTTCTTACTAATTTTTGTTAATCTTTTTTCATTTTTAATTGGCTTGGTTCTTGTAGTTGTTTGTTCGTCATATTCGACTCCACCGATTCGAACTAAAAATATTTTTATTTTGGACATTATATGGAATGGTATTGGTGGCGGTACTTTGCCCTTTATGCTTGGGTGCTCTTCTGCCAATTCATTATTTTCGATAAATACGTTTATATATGGTGCTATCTTTGGTTTTCTACTTGCGTCATATTATCTTTTTAATGAATTAACTGATGTGAAAACAGATAATCAATATGGTGCTAAAACATCCGCCACGAAGCTAGGAATAAATTGTACTATTTTCGCAGCTATTATCCTATATTTTTTCTCTCTTATCATTTCTTACATATCTTTTGGCTTCCAAAATTTTATAACTATTTTTTTATTAGTTGCTGGTATTCCAATACTAATTATGGCATTTGTTTTTAAAAAAAATTTTCGATTTGCAATTTCATTGGTACTTTTTAGTTCCATATTTTTTCTTATTGGCGTTATTCCCGGATATCTCTTTATACAATCGTATTCTTTTATTCCGATTGGAATATTGATATTGGGAATTTTTCACCCCCTTATTGCCATTATTTTAAAACCAGATTTTTATTTACCATCCGATTTACGAATTTAAAAAATCATTATTCATTATAATATATAAATTTTGTTTAATTTTTAGCATAAAGTTTATAAACTAAACTACTATTTTAGTTATGGTGAAAAATATGGTTTATATCCCACCAAAAATTCATGAAATATCCCCAAAGATGACTGTCTATATGTATACCTAGCCAAGTTAATGAATAATATATTCATTTATCATTGGCAGATTAGATATATTAAATTGTTCGTTATATTTAGTCATGGGAGATTATAATGATTCTTTAGTAAGATTCAAAAACATAATTTTATGTGTTAAAAAGTTTTTATTCATGTTCTCCCGATCAATTGGTTATGCTATAATCAAGAAATATTTGATCTTTTATGAGATATGTCTTAAATTTATAGCATTATACCCAATATGAAAAACTATATGAATTCAAATTTGACTATGGATTAAATATGATCTGGAAAATATTACCCGTTAAAAAATTAGCTGTTTTTTCAATAGAAGGTAAAATCGGCAACAATACTAATTCAATTTTATATATTCTAGAAAAATTGCGAAAGAACCCACGAATCAAAGGTATTATTTTAAAAATTAATAGTCCTGGAGGTAATGCAAGTAGCGGAGAACTAATTTATAAATCAATAAAAAGGTTATCACTAGAAAAAACAGTAGTAGCATATTTTCAAGAAATTGCCACATCTGTAGGATATGAAATTGCATGCCCAGCTAAAAAAATCGTCGCCCCTGAGAGATGTCTTGTCGGTTCGATAGGCGTTATTACAACAAAAATTTCTTTAAAAAAATTATTTGAAAAAATTGGAATTAATTTATTTTATATAACGAGTGGAATACATAAAGACATGTTTGAACCGCATCGTGATCTTACTGCGAGAGAAAAAGAAATTATACAAAATATATCTGATGAAATATATGAATCGTTTGTATCTAATGTTGCAGAAGATAGAAAAATCCCCATTGAAAAAGTAAAAAAAATTGCGACTGGAGAGGTCTTTACTGGTAAAAAAGCAAAAGACCTTAATCTAATAGATGAAAATGGTAATCTCGAAGATGCAATAAAAATAGCATCTGAATTAACTGGGGTTCCAATGAAAAGAACACTTTATTTTGCTACTAGAAAATCTTTCTTGCAAATACTTATACAAAAAGTTGTATATCGATTTATATCGGAAACATATGAAGCAGTAATGTATACAATAGATTCAAATCTTTATATATGAGCTATTTATCTCTTTGTTCACAACTAATTTATGAATACATTTTAAAATTAACAAAAAGAAACATAACTTATCTTTTTTCTTTTATTTTAATGCTTCTATAGCAAAACTCGTACTAATACTTTTACTTCCAAAGAAACCATTTTTTCTCCCATAATGATATATTGCATCAATTGGCCAACTTCCATCATCATTCTGAAGATTCAATAATTTCTTCTTATCCGTTTCATTATCGATATCTAACTTCTTAGCAACACTTATACGCATTGCCAAATCAAGAGGCCATTCAGTAGAACCAATTCTCTCATTTATACTACTCCTTAATAACTCACCAAATTTTTTATTAAACGTAGGAAATTTCATTGTTTTAGATAAACTATATAGAAGCATATCAGGAGAATGATAATAATGAGAACCTTTTAAATATTCTTTGCTACTCAAAACTTCAAAAAGAAAGTTTTCAGATTTAATTGCTTTACGTTCCCTATTAAATAAATAAATCAAATACAAAGCATTAGCAATTCCAACATGATCAATTCTATTTTTCTTATTGCAAGGTTCAAAGTAGATTTTTATAAGACCCTTTTCATTAACATTAAATAAAATTTTTTCAACAACAGTACTTACTATTTTTTCATCGATTTCATTTAATTCAAATAGAGTTGATAGTGCCCAAGAAGTAACATCTGTATCAGGGGGTAATGAATTGTCCTTAAAAAAAGCATATTTTCCATTGTTCTGATAAGTTTTACAATAATCGATTGTCTTTTTTGTAAGCTCCATATCAGATCTATTTTTTAAACCACTCCCTAAAATTAACAGTGATGAACCGACTTCCTTAGGTGATAAAATGGGATTAATCATATTTCTTAAATTACCTATAAAACATTTATAGCCTTTATCACATTCATTTTCCAGAAATTCTAAACCTTTTTCAATTTGATCTTCAGTTTTAATTTCCACTACTATTTAAAACCCCCGATTTCTTTCATATTATTTTTAGTATATTTTTTTTAAATAAAAAGATTCCTGTTAACTTAATTGAGAAAAATAATTAATTATATCATATCAAAAATAATAAAAACAAACTTTTTGATTAATTGATTAATAAAGCTTTCTTCCCATACGATTAAAATAATTCTCCTTGGTGAAATACATTCGTAGAGTTTTTCCATACTTTATATCACCTCAAAAAGTGCTTATAATTGCAATAAGCATATTAGGATCATTTCAGAAAAAGAGTTCTACTACCATCATTACATATTCGGAAAATATTAATAATCCATTATTGTTTTATCCATTCCTATTGTGTTTTTAAAAATACATAAAAAAAAGACTGAGAAAATTGCTCAAATTCAAAATAAAACTCCTTTTAAGGAACTACAGGATTTAGAAAAAAATAAATATGATCATATTTATGAAAAATGGAGTTATTTTTATTTTCCTATAAGTTTCTTAATATTCTTTCGAAATATTATTTCAAGATACTCAATTAGAAGAGGGGAATCTTTACTTGATATAGGATGTGGAGAGGGTTACTTTAGTAATATATTGAGCAAGCTTGGTCTCGAAGTCACAGGTGTTGACATTAGTAAAACAGGTATAAATATTGCTAAGAAACGTTATGGAGATAAAATAACATGGATTATTGGCGATGCCCTTGAACTTAAATTTCAGGAGAAATTTGATATTATTCTATGTGCAGGTTTTTCACCATTTAGTCTTATTAGTGATCTTAGTTCATCGAAAGCAAAATCAATAAGAGATAAATTGTTTAGTTATTTAAAAAAAGGAGGATTATTTATCTTTTATTACCCTAGTGATTTAAGTTCTAGACGTTCAGAAGACGGATGGATGAATTTTTCTATTAATCAGATCAGAGAATATTTCTTAAGTTTACCGAACACTGCAAATAATAATTTATATCTCTTCTATCCTCCAATGCATTTATTATTAGGCAGATATGCATTAAGTAGAATTGTAACAAATTATTTAAAAAAAAATAAAATTATCAGATATATTAGACCTGTAATAATTTTAATAATACTTAAAAATGATAAGTATTAACACTTTTGAAACATATATAGTATTCGTTATTTATTGGATATTAATTTCGGCATATAATTTAATAGTAAAATAACTTAACTACACCTTCTAACTAATAATAGTATATTAAATTTGACACTACATTCTATTATTAATCTAATTAACTCACATCATATAAATATATAAATTACGATACATTTATGTAGTGCCTAAATTATATGT
>Ga0299915_10001360_pt1 | contig 18142 bp, 16 predicted proteins | sample RVTome_13_FD_200263 | JGI IMG/M metagenome (GOLD analysis project Ga0299915, IMG submission 200263) | Soil microbial communities from uranium-contaminated site in the Upper Colorado River Basin, Wyoming, United States - RVT92D227 (version 2) ... | reverse complement strand
CTCAAATCTGACGTTGTTCAATCGGCTACAGAAGAGTCTTCTGCACCGTAGAGTTTGAGAACAGATGGAAAATCCTTGGCAGAGTGCAGAAGGATCATGATCTTAAGAACACGCACCGCCTCTCGTGCAGTTTTCACAGCTTCAACACTGATCTTGTGGGCAAGCCGCCTACCCTCCATGGCCATGCATTCGAGTTTCATGTTCAATTTTCTTGCTCTATTCAACAATCTTTCACCCTTGCTTTCACCTTTGAACCCGCACCTATTCTTCTCCGGTTCTCGCAAAGGCCCAGACGACTGAAGGGAGAAAGGAGAAAAGAAGGGAAGAATGATCTTCGGCCTTCCGGACCTTTGCAAGTTTCCTTTGAGGAATGATGGTGGTTTTGCCCCGTTTCCAACCTCCAAAAGCCATAGATGACTGCAGATTATTAAGGGGTTTTTCAGAATTTGACCCTATTTTATCCCTAATCTGCAACCACGTAACGTTTGATCTTGAGAATTGAGGGACATATTTATTACCTCTGTCAAAATAGGTTTAGCAAAAACTCCCCAACTCATGCGGAGCGGTACAGATGTCTGCCAGCGCGCGTCCGTTCAAGTATGTACTTGGATGGTTGATCGCGGGCACCAGAGGAGGTGTGACCCGTGCCAGAATAATCACTACGTTAAAGGAGACTCCGCAGAATGCAAACCAGTTGGCTACTCTTCTTGGCATGGATTACAGAACCATAAGGCACCATCTCGAAGTACTTGAAAAAAACCGGCTTGTCACCTCCGCTGGAGAAGGGTACGGCAAAACGTACTTTGTGTCTCAGGCAATGGAAGAGAACTATACACAGTTCGAAGAGATTATGAACAAAATCTGGAAAAAGTAGAAAAGGAAGGAAACAAGATGAACAATCAAATGAATAATAACGTGAGAAATTGGTTGATTCTTGTAACACTAGTAGTCGTAGCCCTATTGGCGGCCTTCTGGGCCACAACGACTATTTGGTTCCCTCTTTATCCGTTCGGGCCTCGCGTAGGACCCGGCATGGAAATTTTCGGCGACATAGAATTATACTATACGATAAAAACCGTCGTATCCACGATAAACGTGACACTGCTAATTTTCCTTTTGCTCACGTACATCAACATTTATCGCAAGACGCGCTCCGAGTTCACCGTCGGACTTATAATATTCTCAGGCGTGTTTCTCCTCAATGCCCTGGCCTCTAATCCATTTGTCATTTGGGTCTTCGGTTTTCGACCTTTTGGTTTAGGCCCGTTTGCGATGCTGCCCGATCTGTTTACGCTTGCCGCTCTAAGCGTACTGCTTTACCTAAGCATAAAATACTAGAAACTGCACCAAACCACAATTTCTTTCCTTGGACCTAACTTCCCGCTCTCCTTAATTTACCAATTAACCTAAGGTCGTTCCGAAATCATCGATTCTTCGTTCTGTCTTTGGCTGCCACTTCTCTGATCTGCTTATACCTGAAGCAGTGAACCAAATGATCATTGACTAGACCGGCGCCTTGCATGAATGAATAACAAATCGTGGGTCCAACAAAATTGAATCCCCTTTTCTTGAGTTCCTTGCTCATCGCCCTGGATTCTTCCGATTCCGGCGGAAGATGCGAATAATCTTTCAACGCGTGATCGATTGGTTTCTTCCCGACAAAGCTCCAGATAAACGCGTCAAACGTGCCAAAAGCCCTCTTGACTTCGCCGAACTTGCGCGCATTGTTGATTGTGGCTTCTATCTTGGCTTTGTTTCTAATAACTTCAGGGTTATTCAACAGTCGTGTTACATCTTTCTCGGTGTACTTGGCTATTTTTTCTGGGTCAAAATTGCTGAATGCTTTCTCCAGAGCTTTCCGTCGCTTGAGTATGAGCTCCCAGGTTAGCCCTGCCTGAAAGCTTTCCAGGGCTAGCAGTTCAAACAATTTCTTGTCGTCATGCAGAGGCATGCCCCACTCTTCATCGTGGTATTTGATGTAGAGGGAGTTGGTCGTATTCCAACATCTCACTAACTTTTCTTTCATAAGTGATAGTATTCTAGTTCGGGTTTTTGAAATTTGTCACGAAGATGTCTTTTGTCAAGTTGCTGCACAAAAGAGGTCAATAGGCACGACGTATATCACATTGTCCATGCTAAAGCTTTTTATCCAAGGCTGATGTTTAAAGGATTCGTCACATTAATTCATGTAACTAACGAAGCTTCTGAAAGCTTTTGGGAAATGCATGCACAATTTTTGTGGCAGGAGATGTATAGAATATGCAAAACCAATCCTTCAAGGACTTTCCACTAAGCGTGGAGGTCATGAAAGGTATAGAAGAGCTTGGATTCACGGACCTTTTTCCAATTCAAGCTCAAGCCATAACCCCTTTGCTTCAAGGCAAAGACGTTATCGGTCAGGCACAAACGGGAACTGGCAAGACTGCGGCCTTCGGAATTCCAATGGTTGAACAGGCGAACCCAGAGATCAGAGAAGTTCAAGGCCTAGTCTTGGTGCCGACTCGTGAACTTTCCGTGCAAGTTGCAGATCACATTCGGAGGCTCGCAAAATACGTAGGAGTCCGAGTGTTGCCCGTTTACGGCGGAGAACCTATTGAAAGACAAATTCATGCATTGAGAGGCGGCGTCCAGATCGTTGTCGGAACTCCAGGTCGAATAATCGACCTGCTTGAAAGACGCATTCTCAATCTGGGCTTCGCACGATTCGTCGTGCTCGACGAAGCCGACCGAATGCTCGACATGGGTTTCATAGAGGACATCGAATACATACTTAGGAAAGTACCCTCGAACAGGCAGACGAGCCTTTTCTCCGCGACGATCGACGGGCAAGTGATGAGGATATGCAACAGGTACATGAAGAACCCCGAAAAAATACTTGTGAGCAAGGATGAAATAGCCCTCACACAAATGAACCAATACTACATGGTCGTAAACCCTTATGACAAGCTTGAGGTTCTATTTAGCATTCTGAATGAGAACCACGTTGAGCGCGCGATTATCTTCTGCAAAACCAGATCTGATACGAGCATACTGGCCGAAAAGTTGAGAGACCGAGGGTACGACGCAAAACCCCTACATGCCGGACTGACGCAGCCGCAGAGAGATTTCGTAACCGATTCGTTCAGAAAAGGAAAGCTGAAATTCCTGGTCGCAACTGACGTAGCTGCAAGAGGGTTAGACATTCAAGGAATCACCCACATAATAAACTACGACGTGCCGCTCGAAGCGTTGGTTTACTTCCATAGAATCGGAAGAACCGCCAGAATGGGCGGTGAAGGAACAGCAATAACTCTCGTAAGCTACGGTGAACTGTCGGATTTCAACAGCATAAAAGCTTTGACCAAGACGAAAATTCAGGAAATGAAAGAGTCGGAATCTTCTGTTGACGCGAGCCAACGGAGCCCAGTAGCTTACCTTGGAACGGCAAGACTGCGCTGGTAAACGAATAAACTTAAATCAACCCTCACAATTAGAAGAAACGTGCAAGAAAACCCGTTTTTGCACTCAACAGAACAGGAGTTGAAGTAGTAAATGTATGGAAAAGAGATGCACAAGGCTGTTTGCGCCGAATGCGGAAAGGAATGTGAAGTTCCGTTCAAACCAGACGGAAGCAGACCAGTCTACTGCCAAGAATGTTACGCTAAGCGAAGACCGCCCCGAAGATATTAAGCTCACAAGCTAACATCTTAACTTCGTTCCACCAACTTTTTTCTTTTTTCACCACTATTAATAATAAGCAGAAGGCACATTCTTCCTTGAGGTTAAGATTCCGACTTTGCCCAAGGATCCTGTATGCGGCATAGTTCTAGATGAGAAGACTTCCAAATTCAAAATCACGTTTGACGGTGAAACGTATCATTTTTGCAGCGTCACCTGCAAGAAGAGATTCAAGAGACACCCCCTGAAATTCGTCAAATAGGAACGAACGTGTGATTCCAAGAAACGACCGTAAAGGTCAGAAGCCTATCTCCTAGGATAATGGGTAGGGCGACATTAGGCTGGGCCTCAATTCACGCTAACAAGAAGGGTAGTAAGGCGAGATGCGGAACAAAGTGTCTTCAAGTGAATACCTTGCGTTTCTAAGCATGAAATACGAAGTCGATGCTGACAAGTTTTACGAAGCACTCATCTCAGCTGGAAAGAGTCAAAAATCTACGTGTGGAAACCTTTCAATCGAATGTCGAAAAGAGAAGAAAGACGGAATAGTCCTTTTAATAACGAAAGGTCCCAAGGTTGTCGCGCAGTTTCCTGTATCCCGAGAATTTCTGATGGAGCGGACCAACCCGATCAAAGACGCAAGAAGATCTAGCTTATTAACCAGACGCGGTGCAAAGGAAAATGGACAATTGCAGCCGCTTCAGGTCAAAGACTTGAGGGCGGGAATGAAGAAGATTAACTTAAAGGCGAAGATTCTCGAGATTTCAGAGCCATCGCCTGTTGTAACTAGATTCGGGAACGTAGCGAACGTCGCAAACGCCCTGATCTCAGATGAGAGCGGCAAAATCAAACTCTGCTTGTGGAACGAGCAAATTGGCACTGTTTCTGTTGGAGACACCGTAGAAATCGAAAATGCGAGCGTGTCAACATTCAAGGGCGAGAGACAGCTCAGGATCGGAAGAAAAGGAGTTCTCCGAATACCTCGGAATCCTGTGTCAAACTGACGTGGCGGCCGTCCCCTTATTTCACGAATTTTCATCCATAATCGTAAAGCAATTAAGCGCAGACAACACATGAATTCGGTTGTTGGAGAGATGGGAACGGTAGAAGTTCAGGCATTCGTGCTTTTCAAAGTCAACTCGGGCATGGAAAAAGAGGTCAGTAAACAACTCGCAGAACTGGAAGAGGTCCAAGAGGCAAGTATAACCTATGGCGAATACGACGTTATCGCAAAAATAACAGTGAAAGACTTGCATCTTCTGGAAGATTTTCTCGCTGACAAAATAAGAAAGGTGCAGGGCGTGGTACTGACGTCTACAATGATCATAGCTCAGGAATTCAAGGGAAAAAAACAGCGACCAACGAAATAGTATTGTATGCAGCAGACTAGTTTTGCGCTGACTTTCGCAGATTTTTCATATTCTTGAGAGGTGTCCTCTAAGATCAATGAGGATTTGAGGATTTCCTCAGAAAGAAAGTCGAAAATCCGACCTTGTTGCGTTTGCGCTTAAATATTCCACCCTCAAATGTTCTTCTAGAATCAACGAGCCAAAAAGCAGATAGTTGGAGGCTGGCGAATGAATCTTGAAGCTCTGCACAAGATTAGTTATGGAATGTATATCGTCACGTCTGGAAGGGAAAAATGCAACGGTCAAATTGCCAACACAGTCTTTCAGGTAACATCGGAACCAGAGACAGTGGCCGTGTGCATCAACAAACAAAACTTCACCTGCGAGTTGATTGAACGGAGCCGAATTTTTGCGATATCTGCTCTTGCCAAGAGTACGCCGCTGAGATTCATCGGCGGTTTCGGTTTCAGGACTGGAAGACAAACTAACAAGTTTGAAGGCGTTAAGTTCAAAATAGGCAGGACTGGCACACGCATTGTTCTCGATAACTCAGTTGCTTATTTGGAAGCCGAAGTGATCCAAGAAATCGAAGTTGACACTCACACACTCTTTGTAGGCAAAGTAGTTGACGCCGACATACTTAATGGTGAAGAACCGATGACATACGCGTTTTATCACGAAGTGAAAAGAGGAACCACGCCGAGTTCGGCTCCGACTTACTTGAAAACAGAAGCAGTACGGGAGGTCAGGAAAATGGACAAATTCAAATGTACAATTTGCGGCTACGTATACGACCCGGAAATCGGCGACCCCGACTCGGGGATAAAACCAGGAACTTCGTTCGATGAGCTTCCTGACAACTGGGTCTGTCCGATATGCGGAGCCGCGAATGACCAATTTGAAAAGACGGAGTGAGCACAAACCGAAGCGCATTCCTTGTTTTTTTGCATTATTGTTAGGCTTCAGTGTTTAGCAAGAAGGCGGCATCATCCGTCGGGTGTCGGTGGCAGAGGAGGCTCCAAGACATCGTCGTGTCTCTTCTCTTTTGTAAGTTGGCCCAGCACTGCTGCTGCAATTATGATCAGTACCAATATGCCTAGGATGGGGAAGTAGGGTCTATAGTCTTCCCAAAAGTTCGTTTCTGGCGGAAGAATCGCTCCTTCAGCTAACATGACGTATGGGATAGAATCTGGTAGCTGAACATTTTGGTCAAACTTGCCCGCGTAGAGCATCGTTAAACCGTACACGTCGAGAGTTGAAGGATAGACAATCTGATTCTTGGACGAGGTATAGTACATCAGTTCGGGTCCGTTCGATGTGGCTGACGATGAGGCATGTCCTAAACCAAGTACATGCCCGAATTCATGCATTACAACGTTCTTTACAAACAGTTTCGTCGCGGTGGCAGATACCGTGGTTATGTTTATGGTTATAGAACCTATTGGATTATGTGTGAGAGCATTCCAACTGTAAGTCGTCAGTCCCACAGTATTCGAGTTCGGGGGTATGTTGTCTGCGGTAAAGGTCAAATAGACGTCATAGTCATGCGTTGCATTAACGTCGCTCACATAAAGCAGGTAGTTTATTGCGGGTAGTGAGGTGTCGTTGTAGGTTTGTGTGTAGTTCCATATGCCTTTTACCCAGTCGTCAAGCGCTTCACGAGTGGCAAGTGCGTAATCTGGTTTGCTCCAGTCGTTCATGTCAACGTAGACTTTCAACGGGAAATTCGACCAGCGAAACTCTTCTGTCGCAATATAGGGTGAAGACGTTGAGGGGGCTGATCGGGCTAATAGCGAATTGGAGCTCACGCAAAGTGTTATGAATACAATAAATACCAGCAACGGTTTTCTTCCAGCGTTTGAATCCGTTTCTCTCCCTCTAATAGTCGCGGCTCGTCGAGAATCACTTCCATAGCCAAGTTCATAAACGTGCCTTTTCACGAATCAGAATTCAAGTTTCATATTTCACGGACAACGGAACGTTCATATTTTCGAGTGAGGATACAAATTTCAATCAGAATACATGAAAATGGAAGGTGAAAAAGATCAACCGACAAAGATGTTTATTTCTTTGCTATTCATTGGCCATTCTAGTGTCCATGCTTCTTTTTGCTTTCGGTCAGAGTTCGCGAGTCGCGCAGAGTGGAGATTTCTCGACGATTCAAGATGCGATAAATGAGGCACACGAAGGCGACACGGTTCGAGTCCCAGCGGGGATTTATTTCGAGCATGTACTGGTTAACAAGATGATAACGCTCGTAGGCGCAGGTGCCAATGTCACGTTTGTTGATGGGGGCAATAACGGCACAATCATTACCGTTGTTGCCAGCAACGTCACAATCAATGGCTTCACACTTCGGAACAGCGGCTACGGATGGACCATGCAAGGAGTCTACGTACATAACGCTGATAATTGCAGCATCGTTGGCAACAGTTTCTACAACGTTTGCCACAACATAAGACTGAACTATTCACGGAATTCATTTGTGCTTGAAAACACCATAGAAAGCCCTCCAGGAGGCGGGGTTACGATGTATGGGATCAGAGTTGAAAACTCGCTCAATTGCACCGTCTCAGGAAACAACGTTTCGGTCCGGGTCGGCGCAATTCATCTTGAGAACGCCACAGGCTGCATTGTCGCCAAGAATAGACTTTTCAATAGTGACCAAGGCATCCGGCTCTACTCGCCGTGTATGCAAAACATGATCGTTGAGAACATAATATTCGACAATCGCTACGACGGAATGATCGCCGCGATGCCCGACAGTACGAACTTCACTGGAAACTGTATTTTTCACAATAATTTTGTCAACAACACAAATCCATTCATCGTACAGTTGACGGGTACACTCTGGGACAACGGTTTCGAAGGCAACTATTGGTCTCGCCACCAGAATTCAGACCTCAATAGTGACGGGATCGCCGATTCAACCTACACTTTTGGCACTGAAAGGGACAACCATCCTTTGATGGGCCAATTCTCATCGTTTGCAGGCTATGTCAATCAGTCTATAGATGTGATCTCCGATTCTGCGATCGAAGACTTCGCCTGCCTCGGTTCTAACGTAACTATACTCATGCACGTGTCCAACGCCACCCCCACCCAAACAGCTGGCTTCTGCAGGATCAGAATCCCTCATTCCTTGATGAACGAGACCTACTATGTGACTGTTGACGGTGAAACGCCCCACTACGTAAACTACACCCTGCGGGATGACGGAAACAGCAGATGGATATACGTTCGTTACATGCTCACGCGTCACGAAGTAATGATAATACCGGAGTATTCCTCAGCTTTGCTTCCAATAGCATTTCTCACTGTTATGGTGTTATGCACAGTTGTGGCGGCAGGTAGCATGAGAAGGAGACTCCAAGCTTAGAGAATGTCCCGATTGGGCAATAGAACTTTATTCCAGTAAGCTTAAAAGGCTTATACCGATTAATGGTAATCTGTCTCTAGCGAAAACCTCTTTCCTCTTCCGATGAAGAAGAGGTGATGTTGGTTTTTTCTGAGAAAAGGAGAAAGGAGAAAAAATGAAAACCATTAGATTAGTTAGTCCACCGTTTCTATGCATCCTAATATTCTTGAGCCTAATGACAAGCGCATTTGTAGCAGTATCAAGGAACGGAGAATCCAATCCCTCTACAAACCAAATAATGGATCAACTGCCATTCGGACAGACGAACATGACCTTCACCTCGGGCAAAACGCTGAACCTGACTTCTGGGACATCAGTCACCTTCACCACGGGAAACAGGATCAGCTTCATAACGACGGTCTACATGCAATTCATGCCTGCAGGAAACCCGACTCTCGAACCTTGCTACGTTGGCATAGTAGTTGGTCCGCTTCCACCTCAAGCAGTTCCCTGCTCTTGGTGGGAGATTCTAGACCAAGCGGGCCACCCAACAGGGTTTGAATTCCACATAGACGAAGTCGGACCAAACTGGTTCCACATCGACGAAATGTATCCGGGGCCATTCATTCCACAGTGGCCCGGACCGTACTCGGCTTGGCTGAAAATCGACTCCATCGATCCGTGCGATATCTTCTGGGTCTACGAGCCTTACGAATATGATCCGCCAGCCTGCAGCTGGTGGGAAGTGCTTGAGCCTCAACAATGGAGAGGTGTTGAGTTCCACGTAGACTACAACAACGGCAGCTGCATGTTCCATATAGACGAGGTGATAGGAGTGACACCGCTCATGTTCCCGTGGCCGTACTCAGTTCTTGCAGAACAAAAGATAACTGAGATAGCGCCCTGCGACGTTTTCACAGTGTCGGACATTGCTTTGACACCAGAGCCGTGTACATGGTGGGAAATAGTGTATCCGAAAGCGTACTTTGGCTATGAATTCCATGTTGACCAGAATTATCAAAATGGGTCTTTCCACATTGACCAGGTAACTCCTGGACCCATAACATTCCCTTCGCCACCGCCTTACCAAGTGATAGCTGAGAAGAAAATAACTACCATAGGACCATGCACAACTCTGAGAATCTTTGACAACCCGAGCGGCGAAGTGCCAATGCAGTGTGACTGGTACGAGATAATCTATCCAACCGCTCTCAAGGGCTATGAAGTCCATGTTGACTATTCAGACGGAACCATTGTTCACTTTGACCAGGTGCTACCTCAACAGTTGCCGAGCTTTGTGACTTACCAGATCGTACTGGAAAAGAAGATCGTGACCATCAACCCGTGCGACAACTTCATAATCGCAAGCCCAACTGCTTGGCATCCAGACATATGCTCATGGTGGAAAATAGTCGACCCACCGGAGTGGAGAGGCGTCAAGTTCCACATTGACAGTTGGCTAGGATCGAACAACGTCTACTCGTTCCACATAGACAGCATAGACCCACTGCCGCTTGGACCCGCGATTCCGCCATACACAGTGACTGCAGAACCATATGTCCCACCGCTCTACTGGAAACCCACGTTCGCTGACTATGTCCCAAGCGGAATGCCAGACTTTGACGAGAGACAAGGAGGTACATACCTGTGGCAAGACCCGTTTGGCTCTTGGAGTCACTGCGCCCCAGTCGCGGTTGCAAACTCCCTATGGTGGCTGGACTCGGAGTTCGAGACAAACACGATACCGCCGCCCGCAGTAGTCGATAGCTTCCCGCTCGTCAGCACTTATGCAACCATGCCGCCTTTCTGGGATGACCACGACGCTCGGAACGTTGCACCGCTCGTTGAGCACCTAGCCTACCTGATGGACACTGACGGCCGAAGAACGGGAATCGCCCATTCTGGAACCGTAGTACACGACATTGAGAACGGAATAGCCCACTACCTCTCTTGGACCGGAGTCAACCCGCAAGGAGACGTCAACGGCGACGGAATAGTAAACGGAACAGATCTGAACATGGTAAACGCGGCCTTCGGAAGCGTCCCTGGCGCCCCGAACTGGAACTTAGCTGCAGACATTTGGCCAGTCACTACGGGATGGCCCAACCGAGTTGCAGCTGACAACAGTATCACTATAGCTGATGTAAACCTCGTTGCTGCCAACATGAACAAGACAGGCATGTTCTACGAACGTACGATTGCGGCGCCGACATTCGAGTACATCGAGGCAGAAGTTGAGAAATGCGAGGACGTGGAACTCACACTAGGCTATTGGAACTATGACCCGCACTCACAACAATGGTACCGAGAAGGCGACCCGATCGGACATGTTGTTACTGTTGCAGGCGTCAACTCCACCACATACAAAATTGCCATAAGCGACCCGATACTAGACGCTTTTGAGAATGGTTTAATCATGCAAGGTCATGTCCCAATTCCACACATTCACATGCCACCGGAACCGCCATACGTGACTCATAACGACGCAAAATACGTGTCACATGACATATACGACGTCACATGGATTTCTCCACCAATGTTCCCACCATGCCCAGGCGGCAACTGGACGCTCATCGGCTATCCAGGCGCGCCTCAAGGCTTCATAACCGTCATAGAAAACGCGATCATCACATCGCCACTGGGTGGTCACGACGTGGCCGTCACCAACATCACAACCTCCAAGGACGGCTGCAAACCAATGCCCACCGTGCCCGACAATTCCTTCGTGAAAATAAACGTGACAACACTCAACAAGGGCAACTTTACAGAAACGTACAATGTGACAGTCTATGCAAACTCGACTGTAATTGACACCGAAATTGTATCGCTACAACTGACGGGCACTTCAACAATCTTGCACTTCAGGTGGAACACAACAGGATGGACCCACGGCAACTATACGATAAGCGCAACGGCTGGCCCTGTTGCTGGAGAAGTTAACACACTCGACAACACGCTCACGGACGGCAGAATAAAGGTAGTCATACCTGGCGACATCAACGGAGACGGGACAGTCGACATATTCGATGCGATAATACTGGCAAATGCATTCAACGCAGTGCCATTGAGTCCAAAATGGAACCCCAACGCAGACCTGAAAGCAGACGATTTGATCGACATCTTTGATGCTATAATACTCGCGAACCATTTCAACCAGCACGAGTAAAATATCTCTCTCCATCTTTTTCTCTATTTTTGGCACTCCAAATTCGAGACGTTAGAATTTGAAAAGGAACTGCGGTCGCCGGGATTTGAACCCGGGTCGTCGGCGTGGGAGGCCGATGTCCTAGCCAGGCTAGACTACGACCGCTCGTATTTACGAGAACAATGCGGGAAAACAGTGTGATGGGATAGACTTTTATCCCTTGCTCTGGGGATTCCAACGGCGAAAAGTTGTTTTCACTCTTGTTATTCGGGGACTGGAACTTTAGGTTCCTTCGAAGCATGAATTCTTGTGGAAAGATACGCAGTCGTTATCAGAAAAGCTCCCGTCATTGCCGCAAACACGTATGCAAGGTTACGCATGTTCTCCAAGCTGTTCGACTGTTCTCTCAGGCTATTCTGGAGGGAAGAGTTCAGATCTAGATAACTATTCTGAAGTTGGGTGAGGTTGTCGAACATTTGATCAAAGTTGTTCAACAATGCCTGTAATGATTCGTTATAATTCGCCACGAGTTCTTGGTAGGTCGCGTTCAGACTCGCGAAGTCTTTTTGAAGACTATTGTACTTTTCAACCAGTGAATCGTAGATTTGTAGGGCATTCGATGAAATCACAGTGATTATCTGACTTTTATCGGGATACGTAAAGTACAGGTAAGCGTTTGTCGCGTTCGAAACACTCAATAGAGATGGGTTTACTTGGCCCTCGTTGATGATGATGGTATAAGGATAATCCATCAGGGGTGTTGAAATCATTATCCTACAGAAACCATTTGCGCCGGACTGTCCATTTGCACTGAATGTGATCATCTTGTTTCCAGTTTCTCTTCCAGTCTCAAACGTGAAATTTGATATCGTTGAATTACTGATTATGTCTATAGTGTAGGTTCCATTTTGCTGGGCAACGGCAAACCCCGAGAAGGCTCCCATCAAGGGGTAGCCGTCGACGTTATTTTCGTCTATTTTATGCGGTTCGTCTCCAATTCCGTCGCTTCCAGTTTCATTCTGGGTCGAGTAGAAATCCTGACCCTTGTAACTGCTCCAGTAATTGCCCTCGCCGTTCTGGATCCAGTTATTTGATGCGTCAGGTTCTATGGTGATTTGGTCCAGAAAATTGTTGTGATAGAAAGAGTTACCGCTACTATATTGCCGAATTACAGCTCCTTCTCCATTGTTTGAAAGCGTGTTTCCGAAAAACACGTTGTGATCGTTGACATAGTCGAACGCAATGCCTTGTTGATTGCCGGAAATCGTGTTGTTTGAAAAAACATTGTTATTAGTATTTATGAGCTCAATTCCGACTGTGTTGTCGATTATGATGTTATCCGAAAAGACGCTGTAAGAACAGAAGGCAAGCGAAAGTCCGTAATAGCTGCCTGCGAGCTTCGTATCATCTACGATGATATCTCCATGGTTGTCAACAACTATCGCGTTTCCTCTGAAGCCAGTACCGTTACTCGTGACTGTCAAACCTGTAATAGTCACGGAATCGCTCCTGATGGAAATCGCGTCCCCAAGGCCCTGCCCGTCGATGATAGTTGTGTCTCTGTCCTCGCCGATCAGGGTTAGACTCTTGTTGATTATCAGGTTCTCTGCGTAAGTGCCAGATGATATGATTATCGTGTCGCTTGAATTCGCGTTGTCCACTGCTGCCTGAATCGTTGTGAAATTGAGTGGAACGTGAATTGTTGTTTCGCTCTCTGTAGAAGCCGTTCCCCATCGGATGGTGTTTCCAGAGGTGTTATATGAAAAAAACCCGAGCATGAACAGACTGATTATGAGGATTGAAAAGTGTTTTTTCAAGGCGATCACATTTGTATCCCATAGACGTTTGAACGGTGATTTTTTGTGTCTCACCGTCTCTGGCCAAGAGCCTTGCCTAGCATGAGGGAGCACAAGATAGAGATGGACAGTCCTGAGACAAACACTATCAGGTTGATCGTCGGTTGTAGAAGAGCCGCCAGAAGGACAGCATAGGATACGACTGCTATGAACGCGAGTGTGAAGGCTTTGATGTTTCCTCTGTTACCTTTTTCTTGGTGGGTTATTACAGAATGAAGTAAGTCTTTCATTTGCTTAATCTGTTGATCAGTAGCAAGGGTGACGAGGCTTTTGTCGCTGTCCTGGAATTTGAAACTTGACACTGCGTATCTCTGGAGTTGCCATGGGTTCTTTTTCGGCAAGATTCGGACTATGTTCCCTTTTTCCATTTTCTTCAAGATAGTTTGAACCTTACGCACAAACTGTAGGTCATTAGCCTTCTCTTCTCCCCACAGTTTTCTTATCAAGTCTTTGACATCAGGAAACGTCAATTCCAATTCGAAAGCCGTGATTGCGTTGACTAGATTAAATTGGTATTCTCCCTCTCGAAGACGAATGCTGCCATTGACGCATTCGGCTTTGGAAGCTTCCTCAAGGAACTTGACCTCGCTAGGCGAAAGGCGACGTTGAGACAACGTGTTTTCCCTAATTCAATAGTGTCAATTGACCACGTAATAAATCTGTCGCGTCGAAAGATCATGGCTTTCAACTCTTTCAACTGTTCTGTTTACCTTTTCAACTCAGTCTACAGAAAAACGGCTTAAGTCATTCATTCACACCAATATATCAATGGTGAGCCAGATGGAGAAGTACATTGTTGATCGCAGCTTATCCTATATCCCTCTTCAAAAAAGGTATCGTTTGAGTGGCTTTCCATTGGGCAAGAAATATCGGAGTCATTTTGAAATAGTCGCTCTCATGGTTGAAGCCGTCAAGGACTGCGGACAACATAAATTCTCCATAATGAAGTATGCAAGCATAAACTGCGGTCAGGCTGACAAGTTTCTGAGTTCTCTCACGGAAATGGGTTTTATGGAACGATACGTGATGGCTGGACGGCCTATGTACCGCGCAAGTGAGAGGGGTGTAGCGTACTTAAGGCAATATTACGTGCTGTTAAGCATGTTCTTGGCTTCTGAAAATGAGACAAAGCAACCAGCCATTATGTATCAACATGCTCTAAGACCCGAATGATGCACGTCGAGTTCACGGTCAAAGTTTACATAAACTCAGCATCATTATAGTGTATTCCAAATTTCTCTGTTTTCGGGTCTGCAGTTTGAAGCAATGAGTACAAACTCGTCGACCTATCAATGTTTTATAAGTTGAGGATCAACTAGACTTGGAGTGAGATGAGCTGGTTGACCCGAAGAATCTCCTACTCCCAAACCGGAGTCGACAGAAACCTAAGGGCCGAATCAAAAAAGGCATTGCGCAGCCTAAAGAAGACTTACGAGTTCAGTAGGTTCGGCAAGGTCCTTGAACTTCCTTATGGTAGATTATTCCCGTTCCATGATAGATATTTGGATGTGCAGATTGAAGGTGTCGGCACCAAAGTGCTCGTCGCGCAACTGGCTGAAAAATACGACACAATCGGAATAGACAGCGTCGCAATGGTTGTAAATGACGTCATCAGATCTGGTGCGAAACCCTTAGCGGTTGTGGACAATATTCACGCTCAAATCTCTGATCCCTTTCTGGTGAAGGAATGGCTTAAAGGCATAGTTAAGGGAGCCCAAGAAGCTGAGTGCATCGTTCCTGCGGGCGAGATCGGAGATGTCGGTGACCTGATAAGAGGTCTGCATTCGAACAAAGGATTCGACATGGTCTGCGGCGCCGTAGGCGAAGTTGTCAGGGAAAAGATTGTGAGAGGTAAAAACATCAAACCTGGAGACCCAATAATCGGTCTGAGAAGTTCAGGCGTTCACAGTAACGGCATCTCCCTTGTTAGAAGATTGCTCTTGAAAGAGTGGGGCGGGAAATATGCTCACGATACCGTTCTTACGGGATGGGAAAAAAGTGTCGTAGGCGAAGTCTTGGAGCCAACTGCGATCTACGTCAAACCAGTCCTTCGACTTACAAATAAAGTCAAGATCAAAGGGGCAGTCCATATCACCGGCGACGCATACTTGAAGTTTGATCATCTTAGAAAATTCTCGCCAGGAATAGGCTTCGAGTTCGACAACTTCAAGCCACAACCAATCTTTGAATTGATACAGCGCACGGCCTCAGAACTCGGCAGTACGATTGCCGACGTGGAAATGTTCAAGACATTCAATATGGGGTGGGGATTCGCGGTGATTGTGGATAAGGGGGAAAGAGATGAAGCTCTGGATGTCCTTGCTGGAGCTGGGGTAATATCGGAGCAGATAGGACGCGTCACGGGTTCCAAAGGCATCAAGGTTTTCCACAAAGAAAAGCGAATCATCTTGAGCTGACGCTTTGCTCCGATGACGGCAAAAGCGTTTAAATTCGCTCACCCTCAAGTCTACCCTATGAAATATCGCCTGAGAGTTGAAGTCATACTCAAACCTGGACACAGTGACCCAGAAGGCGAAACCACAGCTCAACTTCTAAGAGAACTCGGCTACAAGGTTGAAACCGTAAACGTGGGTAAGGTCTACGTAATTTTTGTTCAAGCTACAACGAGGACGGAAGCCAAGAAAAAGGCTGAAGAAATGTGTAAGAGACTCCTCGCCAACCCAACAAAAGACGATTACCTGATCACGATTGAGGAAAAAGGATGACCTCAAGCATTTTCATCAGGCGAAAAGTCCCTTTCTCTCTTTTCGAAGTTGACCTCAACAAGGCGGTCGATACGCGGCTAATGGAAATTAGCAACAAGCTTGGAGTCGGGTTGACCCTCGAAGAAATGAGATCTGTAAAAGAGTACTTTGCAGAGAAACGACGAAATCCCACAGATGTTGAGCTGCAGACTATTGGCCAGACGTGGTCGGAACACTGTTTCCACAAAACCTTCAAAGGAAGAGTCAACTTTCGTGGAAAAGAAATCGACGGATTGTTCAAGACTTACATTTCTAAACCATTTAAAAAGATCAAACCAGATTGGTGCTTCTCAGTTTTTGAAGACAATGCTGGCATCGTCAAATTTGACAGAAACTATGGAATCGCGATAAAGGTCGAGACGCACAATCATCCGTCTGCTGTTGAGCCTTTTGGAGGAGCGGCGACAGGAACCGGTGGTGTGATCCGGGACATACTAGGCGTATGGGCAGATCCCATCGCCTGCACGGACGTCCTGGGTTTTGGACCGCTAGACTTTGACTACAGGAAGCTGCCACCAGGGGTCAAGCATCCGAAGTACGTGTACATGGGTGTAGTTGGTGGTATCGGCAGCTACGGGAACAATATGGGTATTCCGACGGTGAACGGCGCTGTCTATTTTGACGAAAGTTACACGGGTAACGTTGTTGTTTACTGTGGATGCGTTGGGTTACTCCCGCTCAAGAAATTCAGGAAAAATGCGAAGACCGGCGACCTGATAGTTTTGGCGGGCGGAAAGACAGGCCGAGATGGAATTCACGGTGTGACTTTTGCATCCGCGGAACTGACAGAAAAATCAGAAGAGGTATCTCGGCCATCGGTTCAGATTGCCAATCCCATTGAAGAAGAGAAACTGAAACGAGCGCTGGTTGAAATACGGGATCTCTGTTTGGGCTCATCGACCACAGATCTGGGAGGAGGAGGGCTCTCATCTGCCATCGGCGAAACTGCAAGCAGATTTCGTTGTGGGGCCATTGTTGACCTTGGCAAAGTTCCATTGAAATATCCCGGGATAGCTCCATGGGAAGTCTACATTTCAGAATCGCAAGAGAGAATGCTTCTGACCGTGCCTCCCGAAAATTTAGATCGCGTTCTTTCAATCTTCAGGAAGGAAGACGTTGAGGCAACGGCGATTGGGAAATTGACCTCTGACAACGTTTTAAGACTCTATTTCCGTGGTCAAGAAGTCGCCTCTATCGAAATTCCGTTTCTTTTTGGTCCACCGAGAATAACAAAGACTGGCAGATACGTGGCTGCAGAGTTGCAGGAACCAGAACTTTCTGAACCCGAAAATCTTTCAGAAACACTCTTACAGCTTCTTTCTTCACCAAATATCGCGAGCAAAGAAAGTGTCATCCGAACTTACGACCATGAGGTGAAAGGCAACACCGTGCTCAAACCGCTACAGGGGAGGTATGGCGGCCCAAATGATTCAGCAGTGCTGAAACCAGTGGATGACAGTTGGAAAGGCATCGTCGTATCGTGCGGTATGAATCCAAATTACGGGAAAATTGACCCTTACTGGATGGCTGCATCCGCTATTGATGAGGCAATAAGAAATAACGTTGCAGTCGGCGGAAGAAGAATCGCTCTTCTGGACAACTTCACATGGGGAAATCCCGAACGGCCTGAACGACTCGGAAGCTTGGTGAAAGCCTGCGAAGCCTGTTGCAACTTCGCGGTTGCATATGGAACACCGTTCATCTCTGGAAAGGACAGTCTCTACAACGAATCGCCCTTGGGGTCCATAACTCCAACACTTCTGATAACAGCATTGGGCATTATCCCTGACGTTCGTTCCGTCGTATCAATGGATGCAAAGACCCCACATGACTCGATCTATATCGTAGGACGGACTTTCAACGAACTCGGCGGCTCAGAATATTACAGACTGAACGGTTTTGTCGGAAAGACTGTTCCACATGCACGCAAGAAAGGGCGAATGACGTTCACAGCTATCACGAAGGCGATCGATTCTGGGTTGATCACGGCATGTCACGACCTTTCAGAAGGA
>Ga0299915_10001359_pt1 | contig 18176 bp, 15 predicted proteins | sample RVTome_13_FD_200263 | JGI IMG/M metagenome (GOLD analysis project Ga0299915, IMG submission 200263) | Soil microbial communities from uranium-contaminated site in the Upper Colorado River Basin, Wyoming, United States - RVT92D227 (version 2) ... | reverse complement strand
AAACTCGGTTCAGAGGGACATTTTGTTGGATGATATCCGAGTCATAACCGATAAACTGTTGAACTATTGCCTGACCCATAACTGGTCAGGCCACGATCCCTATGACGCGCTAAATAGCGGAATCTTCAAACATCTAGGCGTGATGAATAGTCGCGTGCCACGCTTGGCCTTGACCCAACTAATGAAGAACAGCCCGATCGACTTTAGGCGTCTGCTTCTGGTGCCCAAAACTCAGAATCCCAAGGCGCTGGCTCTCTTCATGATGGCTCTGATCAAATTATCGGCCTTGGGGATGCTCAAAGAGGAGGAACGGATCGGGGAATTGGCGGAAAGGCTTCGGATTCTCAGAACCGAAGATTCCGGGCACGGAGGCTGGGGCTACAGTTTTCCATGGCAGACGAGAACGAAGATCGTGCCCAGGGGCGCCCCAAACCTCATATGCACGATATTCGCGGCCAACGCTTTATTGGACGCCCATGAGAGGCATCCAGACCCGAGCGGTCTGGCCCTGGCCCTGGATGGTGCAGAATGGATCATCAATCACCTCTATTGGACTCATGGAGATTCATCGGCCGGATTCAGTTATCCTCTCCCGTCAATCCGGGAGCAGATTCACAATGCAAACTTTTTGGGGGCTGCGTTCCTTTGCCGGATCTATCGATTAATCCGTGAAAAAAGATATCTGGATCCAGCCCTCCGGGTGGCCCGCACCTCTGCCTCCAAGCAGAACGCCGATGGCTCCTGGTTCTATGGCGAATCGCCGAAAACCCATTGGATCGATAACTTCCATACGGGGTATAATCTGGCTGGGCTACGGGACATTCAAAAATATGCGGAAACGGCCGAGTTCGAGTCCCATATCCGAAAGGGCTTCGCATTCTTCAAGAGCCGTTTTTTTAGAGAGGATGGCGTTGTCCAATATTATCACGACCGGGTATTCCCGATAGACATCCATTGTATCGCCCAGAGTCTTATCACCTTGATGACATTCAGGGACCTCGATGGGGACAATCCCCGCCTGGCCCTCCGCGTTCTCCGCTGGACGATCGCCCATATGTGGAATGAGCGCGGTTATTTTTACTATCAGGTTCATCAATGGTATATGAACAGGATATCATACATGCGATGGTCCCAGGCCTGGATGCTCATCGCGTTAGCGACTGTCCTTGAGGGAATGCCCCTGGAGGACGGAATGAAGGAGGGTGCTGCGTGAGCTGGCCGGAACCGGAGTCTCTTCATGATTAATCTCATCTTCACGATTGACTATGAGATCTTCGGCAATGGTGAGGGCTCACTCGCGGAACTGGTCCATGGGCCGGCCGGGCGATTGAAAGCCATCTTCGATAGGCGAAACGTTCAGTTCGTCGTTTTTGTAGAGGCCGCCGAACTGGAGATGATCGATTCGCATGGTACGGACGACGCCATCGGCCTGGTGAGACATCAAGTCCGTGATTTCTACAGGTCGGGATACGAGATCGGACTCCATCTGCATCCCCAGTGGTATAACGGCCGATACGAGAATGGCCGGTGGCTCCTTGACTACGGCGAGTACAATCTCTGCACGCAGCCCCAAGAACGGATCGTACAGATTGTCCATCGTGCGATCCGCTATCTTAGAGACCTGTCGGGCGCGCCTGATTTCACGCCGCTCTCGTTCCGGGCCGGAAATTGGCTGTTCCAACCCTCTCGTTCCCTGGCCCAGGTTTTGATCGAGCAGGGCATCAGAGTCGACTCTTCCGTATTCAAGGGAGGCCTGCAGCACCAGCACGGAATGGACTACCGCCCGGCATTGAAGCATGGTTACTATTGGTCATTCACGGACGACGTGAATATCGCTTCTCCGGCTGGGCGTCTTACGGAGTTCCCGACATACACCCGAATGGTCCCCACATGGAGGCTGCTATCTGCCAAGCGGGTCAGCCTCCAACGAAGTAGCCTGGCCAGATCCCCGTCCTTGAAGAGCAGGCTATCTCGTCTCCAGGATTTTTTGCACCTCAAGCACCCGATGAAATTGGATTTCTGCCGCATGACCATGGAAGAACTCACCAACATGGTGGGCGATGAAATCAAGAAAGATCGAGAAGACCCGGCCGTCTATCGACCGATCATTGCCATCGGACATACGAAGGATCTGATCGATTTCGGGACCGTCGAAGCGTTTCTGGACTATCTGCACGGGAACGGTATCAGAATATCCGCTTTCGACGAAGCCGTTCGCAACGTCCATAATCTTGGCTCCTCGCCTGAAAAAGGGCCCTCTTGAGAGTCGTGCCGATCGAGATCAAATGGCATCCCGCCTTGTCGGTCTATGCGTCCGAGCCGTTCCTTAGGGCTGTGAGCGATTCCTACGGCTGGCTGGGCGGCTGGGATGCCTCGGACAGACTGCTCTGTGTTTTGCCCTATACGATCATCCGGAAGGCCGCCGTTCGGATGGCCCGCTTCCGAGTGGAGACGATCCCGATCGAAGGGGCCTTGGGGCTCGAAGAGGAAAAGGCCTTTTTGAACGGTGTGGTCGACTATCTTCGCTCCATCGGTGTCGATATCATCATCCCGAGCACAACCAACGCGGTATTCCGGACCTATCCGGACGGAGCGATTGCGGCTCCCTACGGGACATTCATTATCGACCTCAGCGAGCCCGAGGACAGCCTTTGGACGAGAATCCACTCGAAACACCGCAATGTCATCCGAAGCGCGACGAAAAAAGGAGTGCGAATCATCCGCGGAGGCAGACATGCCGAAGCGGCCTACGAGCTCGTGCGGGACACTTTCAAGAGGTCGGGTCTCCCGTTCATGAACCGAGAGGCCTTCAGGCGCATGATCGCAGGTCTCGGGGCCTTCGTCGAGGTCTTCGTGGCAGAATATCAGGGCCACTTGCAGGGCTGCGCCGTCATACCGTTCAGCAACTTCAGCGCCTATTATGTCTATGGAGGGAGCATCCGGGAGCCTGTGACCGGGGCCATGAATTTGCTCCAATGGGAGGCCATACGCTATTATCGAGGTCTGGGCGTCCAGCATTACGATTTCTGCGGTGTTCGCATCAATCCCGAAAAGGGATCGAAGCAAGCGGGGCTCATGATGTTCAAAGAACGATTCGGCCCTCGGCTGGTCCAGGGCTTTCTGTGGAAATGTTCTCTCAATCGGACCAAGGCTCCCGTCTATTCGTGGGCGGTCCGGATCTTGCGAGGGGGTGATATCGTCGACTTAGAACGGCACAAGCTTGTCAAGGCCTAGATCCTCCATGGGCCGGCCTCGGCGGGCATCGACTGATGGTCGGCCCGAACTCAGGGGTATCCCGAAAGCGGACACCCAAATGACTCGAGAGAGATGCCGGCGATGATCCGCGTTCTCCTCATCCACGCGGGTGTCATTCCACACTACCGTATTCCCATCTACGGCTACCTCAGCGCCTACCTGAAGCGCTACGGCTTCGATCTAACGGTCGTGTCCGATGCCATCCAGCCCGGCGATGCCGGGGCGGTCGGGTTTGCCCTCGTTCAAATGCATCTCTCGGCAACGTGCCTCATGAAGCTGATTATCAACCGGGATATCGAGGTCGTCATTGATTACATGGAGCTCAGACACCCCTATCTGTTTCCGATCTATGCGGCCCTTAAAGGAACACGGAAACGGAAGATCATCTACTGGGGGCAAGGCCGGGACCTTCTCGATCCGGAAGCGAAGATCAAGAACTTCGGCTATTGGCTCGAACTGGCTATGTGCGATTCGGTCGTCCTCTATGCGGAGCACCTCAGGAAATATGTCGCCGCGCGTTTTCAGAATAAGGTATTCATCGCCAACAACACCCTATGCATCTCTTATGACGGTCTTGCGCCCGGGGTGACAAAGGAGAGCGTGCTGGCCGAACACGGAATCAAGACGAGAACGAATATCGTCTGTGTGGGACGCATCCAGAAGAGGAAGAGGCTGGATCATCTGGTCAAGGCCCATGCCCTCATCGATCGGCCGGACGTCGGCCTGATCCTCGCGGGGCCCGATCCCGAGGGCGTCCTCCGTCATGTCGAGGCTGAAAACATCTACAAGCTGGGCCCTGTATACGGCGCTAAGAAATACGACCTGCTTTCTGCGGCCGACGTCTACTGTCTTCCCGGCGCCGTCGGACTGGGGATCGTCGATGCGTTCCACTGCGGCCTCCCTTTAGTCACGGAAGAAGGGGACGAATCCGCGGAGATCATGTACTTGAAGGACGGCATCAACGGCTTCGTCGTGCCCAGAGGCAACATCCGGATGATGAGTGAAAGACTCGAGCTCCTTCTCGACGACAAGGATCTCCGGGAGCGCTTTTCAGACGCCGCGAAACGGGAGATCCGCGAGAATGGCAGTATGGACGTGTTTTGTTCCGGCTTCAGGAAAGCCTTGTTTTACGCCGTCGGGCAGATCGATCATGAATCCCCGCCATCTGATCAACGGAAAGCGACGTGAGGAGCTTGATACCTCGAGAGTTCTGGGATCACGGCTTCCGTGATCTTCTGTCCTGTCTGGCGGTAGCGCCCAGCCGCAGAAAACAGGACATGGTTCTTCACATCCATGGGCTCGGCGACTGTGTTCCGGTGAGAACGGGAAGAGCCGCCCTTGTCGCGGCGATCCGGTCGCTGAAATTGCCGCTTGGGGCCTCTATCGGCGCCCCGCTTTTCTGTTGCCCGGTCGTGTTTCAGGCGATCCATACGGCTGGATGCCGCCCTCGCTTCATTGACATCGACCCCGAGACGTACTGCCTTTCGGCTGAAGACCTGGCGAAGAAACAATCCCGCATGGACGCGGTCATTGCCGTTCATATGTTTGGCAACCTTTGCGACGTGATGAGACTTAGAGAGCAGGCAAGGGGCAAACCCATCATAGAAGACTGCGCTCAAGCTCTCGGCAGCAGGCTCGAGGGCCTCATGGCCGGGTCCCTGGGCGACTTGTCGTTCTTCAGCTTCCGATCCGGAAAATACATCTCAGCTGGAGAGGGCGGAGCCATCTATTCGAACGATCCCGAGATGCGTGATCGTGTTTCCCGGATTGTCTCCGAGATGAGCGTCCCGAGTCCTAAGGAAGAATGCCGGCATGCGGTAAGGGTGCATATCAAATCCCGCCTGCGCAGCAAGCCCCTCTATGGGATGATCGGCCATCGCCTGGGACAGCTCTGGGAGAAGAGGATGAAGGCGTCGGATGACTCCCCCGTCGTTCTCGGGCAGATTCGCATGACGGATCTGCTACTCATCAGGAAACGTCTGGCCTGTCTGGAGCGTTGGATTGACGCGCAGCGGGGCTACGCCGACTTGCTCATCCGGGACCTTGAACTGGGAACAGGCATGTTGTGCCATGAAAACCCGGGGACGTTCTATAACCGCTACCATTTTCCGATCTTGTTCCATTCCCCCGAACAGCGGGATTTCGTCGCTTCCCATTTGCGGACGGCCCACATCGATTCGATCAAGTACCTTAGCGGCGTTGTCGAAACGGCGACCAGGCACTATGGATACGACGGCGGCTGCCCCGCGGCCGAGCGGATTTCAGAGAGGGTCCTCGTTGTCCCCAGCTATCATGCTTTGAGAGGCGGGGATGTCGACTATATTGCCAACTGCGTCAACAACGGATGGGCGGAGATCAAGCGTCGTGGAGGTCTGACCGAGCCCTAGCCGCTCTCGCCGGTCAGGGTCTCGATGAGCCCAAGGTATCGTCGCTTCATGACCTCCCATGCGATCGGAGCGTATTCTTGCTTGGCTCTGCCGGCCAGCCGGTCGCGCAAGGCTCCGTCACCGTACAGGAGCACCATTTGTCTGGCCAAGTCGGCCGGCTGGTTCGGTTCAAAATAGGCCAGGGACTCCTCGCTGAAGTAATGCTGGATCGTCTTCAGACGAGACGCGATAACGGCCTTGCCCATGATGATGTATTCCGACAGCTTGTTGGAGAAGGAAAAGTCCAGAAAGACATCCTGTCTCGTCGACAGGACGCCGACGTCGCAACATGCCAGCCAGGACGCGATCTCCGTGGGCAACATGGGTCCAATGAAACGGACACGAGATTCCAGGCCGAGCGTTGCCGCGAGTCTTTCCAGCGGTCTTTTTTCAGGACCGTCGCCGATGATCCATAGCTTGGCCGCCGGCATCCTCGAGCGCGCCAGAGCGAACGCCTCAAGAGTGATATCCAGGCCATAGATGCGAGTGAGCGTCCCGTGGTACATAAACACGAACTCCTCTGATTTGCGGCGGCGCGCCGCGGCCGAAGGGATATCCGGGAAAGACGGGAACATCGATTGATCAGCGGAATTCATGATCACCGTCGATTTAGATAACGGCAATCCGCGGCCCGCCAACAATCGTTGAATCGGGTCGTTGATCGTGATGACACGGTCCGCGAATCTGAAGCTGGCCCTTTCGAGGGTGCGGGCCAGCCGCACCTGCCAATGACCGGCCCCGACGCCGTATTTCGACATCAGGAACTCAGGGGTGATCTCATGCATGTCGAAGAGGATCTTTGCGCCCTTCCATCGAGGATAGATCGCGGCAAAGACCAGAAAATCAGGCAGGGTATTGACTTCGATGATCGAATAGGCCTTCTTCATCATCAAGGCGGGCAATTTGATTAAGACCCAAAAAAAGAAGCTGAGGTACTCAAAATAATAGCGCCATTGAGACCCCCTTTTCTTGCCCAAAGAGAAGGCCTGGACGGAGACGCCGTTCAGGCTGTATCTTCCCGATGTCGCATGAGGAGGCTTCAGGGCCAAGACATCGACCTCGTAACCGGCCGCGATCAACGCCTCTGCTTTACGTCTCACGCGGATGTCCGCGTCATACGGATTCTGCAGCAGCATGCATACTGATGTCTTATCGAGGGTCATGGGGCTCCTGTTGCTTGGCATGTCCATCCCGCTCCGCCTGACCATCCGGTGCTTTCGATACCCTGAACGGCCGAAGACCGGAACGGATCTCCAGCGGCCAGCCTAGGACGACATCCTCGCCGCCGACCAAGGGGAGATCAAGAAACGCTCGAGGGTGGTTCGTCCCTGGCTGAGGCTCGGGCTTCCCGGGAAGGGGCCCATGAATCCGCAGAGCTAAGGGAGGATCGATCCTCTCCCCAGTCTGGCGGATTTTTATGCCCCCGCCTCCATCGGGAAACTCCGCCGGCTCGAAGGACACATCGCGCCGATGTTGGAACCAGCGAACAACCTGCATGGCCGTTCCGAACCAGGCTTTATAGGTTTTCAGGTCCCGAATGAGCTTCGCATAAAACTCGCCCCAGAATCGTTCCGGCCCCGGACTTCTATCATGCCAGATGACGTTCAAAACGCCGCCCAGCCTCACCGCGTTTTGGATCAGCTCCTGGCAGCGTTTCCAGGCTTCTGGTTCCGTCAGGCCGAGCCTCCGCGAGAAGAACAAGGCCCCATCCTGAATAAGAATGGGGAGCTCCAGGAGCTTTCCTGCATTCAAAGGCCGATAGGCTTGTGTCGTCCCGCTCCGATAACCGACGGTTTCATTGTAGCCGGCCGTGGAATCGTAGACGTACCCGGCCTCCTCGATCGCGCACGCGCTATCTTCGTCGCTCAACAGCCAGTGCATTCGGATGCCGATGGCATCTCTCGACGAGGCAGCCGCGATCCTCTCCCGTTCCTCCCTCCCCCGTTCGGCATCATGCCAAGCATCGATCCCGTGAACTCCGATTTCACAGCCCGCCGTGACGAGCCGAGTTATCCATTCAGGGATGTCCATGATGTCATAAGACGCCGCCCTCCTCTTCGACTGTTCGGCAGAGATCTTGGCGCCCGCCCGTCTCTTGAACGGAATGAAGAAATACGTGGCAGGCAGCCCCTCCTCGAGCCGGAGATACCAGTCAAAGCAAAGCCAGAAATCACGTGTCCAGCCTAAATACACGAACGGCAGGGAGAGCGCAGCCCGCCAGCTCTTGATCAGTCGGGCCAAGGATATTCTTCCTCTCACATAGTCCGAGCAGGCCTCCAACGTGGACCTGTAGAGGAAACCCCACATCGTTCTATCGAACACATGATTCCTAATCCCGGCAAAATCGACATCATGGGTCAGGCAGACGGCAAGGTCATATCCGGCAGGGGCGGGCGGGATCTCGAGGAGCGAGATACCGGCGTCTAGAATCCAATCGCGCAGCATCTTGATATGGAACTCAAGGGTCGGAATCGGAGCGTATTCAGCCGGCTGGCCTCTTCGCAGGATATGTTCGGCCTCGTGGAAGAGATCGTAACCTATCCTGATCACGGTCTTTCCCGCCCGATGGAGCTTGAGACCCGCGATCCCTGAAGGGGTCAGGACGCAGGGCTCACTGCCGGCTGCAGCCTCGAAAGTGAGGACCTTCCCATAGATCGGGATTCGGGCTCCCTGATACGTCAGATCGACAGGCGATCCAGGTGACGGAACCGTGGATTGGATCCGGAATTCACGACATTCGACGCTTTCTCCGTAAAGAAGGAGCAGCCTGGGCTCAGGGTGGGGAATCACGCCCGCGGTGGCCAAGATGACGTCATAGGATCGGCCTTCATGATAAGGCTCCCAAGGCGTCTTGAACAGCTGAAAGAACTCCTCCACCACGGATGATTGTCCGGGCTTAGAGACCACGCCGATCATGGGATATCCGTCCTCGGGCGAGGCTCCCTGGGGTTCATCTTGGGATGGCATGAGGGGGGGGCTCAGGCCAAAAGGAAATCCCTGACGCATTCCACGACATAGATGGCCTGCGATGGGCTGAGCTCCGGATAAACCGGCAGCGCCAGCGTTTCCTTCGAAGCCAACTCGCTTTCGGGGAATGATCCTGCCGGCTGGCCCAGATAGGAGAAGCACTCCTGGAGGTGCATCGGCACGGGGTAGTAGACTTCCGTGGCTATCCCCTTCTCGTGAAGTGACATCCGCAGCTGGTCCCTGCGCGAAACGCGAATGATGTATTGGTTGAAGATATGCCTATTCGCGGCCACCGCCGGCAGATAAAGATGGGGCATTCCCGTCTCCCACCGTCCAGTGACGGGATCCGTGCCATATTCGCGTTTATCTCTTGCATATCGGGCCGGGTCGGATATGTTAAGTCCGGATTCATGGAACAATTCATCGTATCGCCGGGCATTTCGCTGACGCGCTGCCGTCCATTCATCCAGATGGGCGAGCTTGGTCGAGACAATCGCGGCCTGGAGTGCATCAAGGCGGAAATTCCCGCCGATTATGGTGTGGCGGTATTTAGCTTTCGACCCGTGGGCGCGCAAGCACATCAATCTCTCCGCGCGCTTTTTGTCGGCCGTCACAACAAGACCTCCATCGCCGGCCCCCCCCAGGTTCTTCGATGGGAAGAAGGAGAAGCACCCATAATGGCCCATCGACCCGGCGCGCCGGCCGCCGTATTCGGCACCGATCGCCTGGGCGGCGTCCTCAATGACAATGAGCCGGTGTCGTTGGGCGACATCCATTACGGCGCACATGTCAGCCATCTGGCCGAAAAGGTGGACGGGAATGATGGCCCGGGTCCTGGCCGTCACCTTGGGGGCGATCTGCATCGGATCCATATTGAAGGTCATGGGATCAATGTCGACGAAAACGGGCCTGGCGCCGACCCGCGCGATGGCCCCGGCCGTCGCAAAGAAGGTGTACGGGGTCGTAATGACCTCATCTCCCGGTCCGATGTCCTCCGCCATCAGACAGATCAGCAGCGCGTCGGTGCCCGATGAGACTCCAACACCATAAGGGCAGGCCGAATAATGAGCGATGGCCTTTTCGCATTCTTGAACCCGAGGCCCCAGGATGAACTGCTGAGATTCCATCACTTCGGAGACGGCCCGATCGAGCTCCGGCTTGATGGCCGCATATTGAGCCTTAAGATCCAGCAGCGGAACCCTCATTCCCATACTCCTTGGTGACGTCAGGAGAGCAGCCCGGCCAGTCTTTCCGCAGCCCTGCCGTCGCCATACAGCGGAGAATGAACGGCTGGCGGGGCAAAAGAACAGGCCGCTTTTCGGATCTCGTCGGAATCGGCGCCAACCAGCTTGTTCCAGCCGGACTCCACCGTTTCAACCCATTCCGTCTCGTCGCGGAGAGTAATGCAGGGAACACCCAGCCAATAGGCCTCTTTTTGCAATCCTCCTGAATCCGTCAAGATCGAGCGTGCCGACCGGCTCAAGGACATCATTTCTAGATACCCGAAAGGGTCCGTTATGCGGACATGGGTCTGGAAACTGAAATCCGACCCTGCGATGGCTTTGCGCGTTCGCGGGTGCAGGGGGAAGACCACCGGCTCTCCGAGCGAGTTCAAGGCCTCCAGAATGCTCATCAGTCTCCGCGGATCATCTGTATTTTCGCTGCGATGGATGGTCGCCAAGAAATACTGTTGGGGCCTGAGGCCAAGCCGGCCCAAGACCTCCGGGGTCATGGCTTCCGCGCGGGGCCTGGCCCATTCCAGGACGTCCAGCATGACATCGCCGATCAAATGGACATTCTGGACAATGCCCTCGGCGGCCAAGTTGGCGAGGGCGGTGCGGCTGGGACATAGCAGCATGTTAGAGAGATGATCGGCGACGATCCGATTGATTTCTTCCGGCATCCGCCGGTTGTAACTGCGAAGGCCAGCCTCAACATGGCCGATCGGAATATGCAGCTTGGCCGCCGCCAGAGCGCCCGAAAGGGTCGAATTGGTGTCACCATACACCAAGACCCAGTCCGGACGCTCCGACAACAACACCTCTTCAATACCCTTTAACATGGCCCCGGTTTGGGCGCCGTGGGAGCCGGAGCCAACTCCGAGGTCGTATTTGGCCAAGGGTATTTCTAGGCCGTCAAAAAAGATCCCGGCCATCTCGTAGTCATAATGCTGGCCGGTATTCAAAAGGATCTCTTCATGTCGCTTGCGCAACTCCCGGCTCATTCCGGCCGCCTTGATGAACTGCGGCCTCGCCCCCACGACCGTGACTATTTTCATAGACCTTCAATGTCCTCCCATATCCCGGGGTTTTGCCACCCCAGAATATCGCGGGCGGCGAATCGATGTCAAGGAAACGGAGACAGCTTGAAGGCCCAACGGCGGTTCATCGTTTCAGCCTGCGGGCAGGCCCAGGATCCCTGCGGGATCCGACCTGCAGGCAACCGCATACTCGTTTCTCTCGTCCGGAGGGCCAGGAATGCCAGCTCCGAGGGGGAGACAAGAATCCGGCTTTCGGCAGGAACGGACAGGCTTGCGGTGGCGCTCGCAGGCCAACGCGGGGCTCAGTCGTGTTTCTTCGGTTCTTCTTTAATATTCCGGGCCGTCAGGGAGAGGTTGATCTCCCTCAGCTGGAGCACGACGATAAACAGCAACGCGATGGCCCCGAACTCAAGAAGGCGCTTGGGAGAATAATAATCGCTCAGGACCGTGAACCCGAAAAGGTTCAGGACCTTCTCAACGGCAGCCAGCCCGACAAGGACGAACGCTCCCAGGAAAAATAAACGCCGAAGATAGTATCCGAAATCTCTCATGGCTCTGAACTCCCTAGGATCGGTTGAACACAACCGCTTTAGGCGCGAGTCTCCTCTGCGGCATATCATAAAAGACCAGGCGGATGACGTTCTTTTCATCCTGGAACCAGAGTTGCACGCGCCTCGGGAAATCGGGCGAGATGGTCACGGAAACGAGTTTCCCCCAATCCGAAGGAATCGAGTCCGCTTGAACCACGTCTATGGTAGGCAGGGCTCCTTCCGCGGCAGGCGTCTGCGGGATCTTGGTACACGACGGCTGGACAAGAGCCAGGATCAAGAGAGGCGCACCGAGTTTGATGAGATTTGGCATTTTCCCTCCCTCATTAAAATCCTTGATTCGAGCGTGAACTAAGCGTCAGGCTATTCTCTCCGTTTCCGAAGGAGAAGCGTCTTCTGAAGAAAGAGGACCCACGCACCTGGTCAAAGTCCTTTCTGCCACTTAATGTATGAGCCCCGGCGGACCGTTTGTCAAGTCTTTTCGGCTCAAGACCCGATCGTGCGGCGGTTTTCCCCCATTCTTGGCTCGTCCGTGGGAGAAGCGGACGCAATAGGTCCGATAAAACACGGCCCCGTTTGTGTGCGCCCTGAAGAGCTTTAATGACTCGACTCCGCCGGGAGAGATCATAGGGGTAAAAGGTCCTTCTTTTTTCCCCATGGGCCCGGTCGTCAAATCCCCATCTCCCCCAACCCGGCGTCAGTTCAGACCGTATTCCGCCGTACAGACCGTCAGGAGACCTTCGATTCCTTGACACGGCTCAATAATATCAGCTAAAATAACCCCTGTGCTTTTCAAAGGTTTCACATTGTTCTCTTGGGAAAAAGGGGCTTAACAATCCGCAAACCGTATCGGGAAAGGATGAGGGTTCACGGATGGGATCATCCATGAGGGAAACCTACTTTGCCCATGAGACGGCTGTCATCGACGACGGCTGCATCATTGGAGCGGGCACGAAGATATGGCATTTCTGTCATATCATGGCCGGCTGCGAAATCGGCGAGGAATGCAATATCGGTCAGAATGTCTTCATATCATCGGGCGTGAAGCTAGGGCGGAACGTCAAGGTTCAAAATAACGTGTCCATATACCGCGGTGTTATCTGCGAGGATGATGTCTTCTTGGGCCCATCGATGGTTTTCACGAATATCGTCAACCCTCGCAGCGCCGTCATCAGGAAAGACCGATATGTTTCCACCCTTGTGAAAAGGGGAACCTCCATCGGCGCCAACGCGACGATCGTATGCGGAATCACGATAGGCGAATACGCGTTTATCGGGGCGGGCGCCGTGGTGACAAGGGGCATCTCGCCTTTCTCGCTGGTCGTCGGCAATCCTGCTCGGCCTATCGGATGGATGAGCGAGTTCGGGCACCGTCTCCGTTTTGACGACAAGGGAGCCGCCATCTGCCCCGAGAGTCGACAGGAATACCGCCTCGAGAACGACCTGGTCACAAGAACCCGGTAAGAAGGACCCATGGAAGGCAGCATCCAACCTCGTCCTCCGAAGCGATTTGCCCTTATCGGAGTGGCTGGCTATGTTGCCGCAAGACACCTCAAGGCCATTAAGGAAACCGGCAACGTCCTCGTCGCCGCCCTCGACAAAGCCGACAACGTCGGCATCTTGGACAGCTACTTCCCTCAAGCCAATTTTTTCATTGAATTCGAACGGTTCGACCGTCACGTCGACAAGCTGAGAAGGCAGGGTGCCAAGATCGACTACGTCAGCATCTGTTCCCCGAATTACCTTCATGACTCTCACATCCGTTTCGCCCTGCGAAGCAACGCCGATGCCATCTGCGAAAAGCCCTTGGTCCTGAATCCTTGGAATATTGACGCGTTGAAGGTGTTCGAGGAAGAAACACAGAACAAGATATTCGCCATTCTCCAGCTGCGCCTGCATCCGTCGATCATCCGGCTGAAGAAGTCGATCGAAGAAGGCCCCGCAGGCCAGGTCCGCGATATCGACCTGACCTATATCACGAGCCGCGGGCGCTGGTATGCCGTCTCCTGGAAGGGCGACCCCATCAAGGCGGGCGGCATCGCCACCAATATCGGCATTCATTTCTTTGACATGCTTACGTGGATCTTCGGCAGCGTCAAGGAAAACATCCTTCACCTTTCACAGCCGACGAAGGCGGCCGGCTATCTGGCCCTCGATCGGGCACGGATTCGATGGTTCCTCAGCGTCGATGCCGATGACATGCCCGCGCCCATCAGAGACAAGGGCGTGCGGACCTATCGCTCGATTACGATCGATGGTGAGGTTCTTGATTTTACCGAAGGACTCACCGATCTGCATACTGAATCGTATCGACGAATCCTGAACGGAGAGGGGTTCTCCCTCGAGGATGCGCGGAAGTCCATTGAATTGACCTACGCGATCAGAACCCTGCCGGCCAGCGCCGCGAAAGGCGATAGACATCCATACTTGAACAAGATCCTCGGCTAGCGTCCTCATAGAGAGAATCGGGAATTGGCTCAACGAAAGTCGCCTATTCGCCCTTAAAACAAGGTTTATCTTGGCTCAACTCGCTCTCCTCCTTTATCTGGCTTTCGTCTTTATCACCTTACGACACGATGCCAAAGAAGGCCGCCATGTCTCTCGTGCCCTATGGATTCCATTCCTCTGGCTGGCGATCAGCGCGTCCCAGCCTTTGTCCGGCTGGCTTTCTCCGGGATCGCGCTCCTTTCAGCTCACGGAAGCCGAATATATGCAAGGGAATCCCATCGAGAGGTTTTTCTTGGTCATTATGCTTTCGGTCGGCCTGGCGCTGCTCTCTCGACGGGCGAAAAGAGTCGCCTATTATTTCCGCGACAATTTCTTCATCTATCTCCTCTACTTCTATGCGTTCATCAGCATAGGATGGTCCGATTTTCAAGGGATGTCGCTCAGACGTTGGATCAGGGCGGCCGGTGACGTGATTATGGTCCTGCTGATCTTGACAGAGGACGATCAGCGGGACGCCATCGTTCGTGTACTGAGACGCTGTGCGATCTTGCTGATCCCTTTGTCATTCGTCTACATCAGGTATTTTCCTCAGTGGGGTATCGCCTATCATGTCGACGGCACGAGGATGTGGACCGGAGTGACGAATCATAAGAATACCCTGGGGATACTCTGCGCGTTCCTCGGCATCTTCCTGACATGGCGGCTGATCAAGGAGTGGCGGAAGCCCAAAGTCATGGTCGTAGACGGATTTCTCCTGATCCTGGCCCTGTATCTTCTGCGAGGGTCGCACAGCGCCACGTCACTCGTGGTCTATCTTATCGGGGTCATGATATTGGCCTGCGTGTTCTATTACAAGAACGATAGACGAAAGCTCAACTCGTTCCTGATCGTCACGGTCCTCGTCCTCTTGGTTCTCCAAGGTATCTTCATTTACATCCTGGATGTGTCCCCGACCTCGCTCTTCTTTGCCGCGACGGAGCGGGACTCATCGCTCACGGGGCGTATCCCGCTCTGGCAAGAGCTCATAGCGATCGGGATCCAAAAACCGATCCTGGGGGCAGGTTACGGAGGGATCTGGCTCAGCCAGGCCGCTCTGGCGAAGTCGACATTCACCGCACGCCATAAAGTCAACGCCCATAACGGATACATCCACGTCTTCCTGGATATGGGCATCCTAGGGCTGCTGCTCATGTTCGCCCTGATCGCACATAATTATCGGAGGCTCCTGAAGTCCTTCGAGGTGAATTGGGAAAAGGGGACCCTCCTGCTCACGTTGTTCCTCATGATCGTTTTCCACAATATAACGGAATCGACGTTCACGAGAGGGACGAGCTTTCTGTGGATCCTCTTCCTGTTAACATGCATCGTCGTTGTCCGCAAAGCGAGGGCCCCCGACAGTCCGGAGACGCCTCCGGCATGAAGGCGGGACGACCAAAGGAAGGGAGATCTCCGGGCCTTCATGAGACGCGCTGGTACTGACGGCACGAAGTCACGGCCCGGCGCCTTGACTTGTGGTCTTTTTCTTAATATCATGACCGCAAAAATGGGGAAGTCCCTGAGATCGCGTGAGCCTGGTGAGGCCACGGCTGATTCTCCGGGAACATAGCGTCGAAAGACTGCATGGCCCCATGAGGCCGGGCAAGAGCGGAGAGACATGATCCTGAAGGCTGGCTTGTCAAGACTCAGAAGGTTCTTGAATCGTCCGCTCCATACCCTGGCGAGGACCTTGCCCGGGGCGACGACTGTAAGGCCTGCCTTGCACCGGCTCAGGGGAGTCAAGATCCACGGCTGGACTTTCATAGCCGATGATGTCTACCTCGAGAACGAGTATCCGGAGCGGATCGAGCTCCACGACAACGTCATGATCGGGCTGCGCACGATCATCATGGCTCATTTTTCGGGCCCGGGGAATGTCGTCATCTGCAAGAACGCCAATATCACGGCCAACTGTCTCATATCCGCCCACGAAGGGCAGACACTCACGATCGGCGAGGGGGCTTTCGTCGCTGCGTCGTCAGTCGTACTAAAGGACGTTCCTCCGTTTACCATGGTCGCTGGAAATCCCGCCAAGCCAATAGCCCTGATCACCGTGCCCTATCCTCTCGTGCGCACTCTGCACTATGAGGATTTTCGAAAAGGGCTACGGCCTCTTGATTCAGCTAAAAAGGACTGATGGCTCCTCGACCTCAGGTTCTCGTGCTTGGTTCAGGTCCCGCGAGTCAGGCGGACCTGAGATTCATGAAGCTGGCCCGGTTCTATGGGATCCCCGCCGTTCGTGTTCAGGCTGCAGAGGGAGGCGAGCTCTGGGAGGGCCGTCCCGCGCCACTGCCGAGTATACGATATGCCGTTGCGGCGAGCGCGGAAACGCTCGCCGCCCTCATGGGAAACCCCGATCTGTCGGCCAAAGTGGTCGAACTCCTCTTCTCCAGGCCGGCGTCTGTGCTGGCCTACGGCTTCACGCCAGGCGCCGGGCCTCAAAAGCTTCTTCCTTGGCTGACAGCCGGGAAGATCCAGGCTGTCAGCCCCATAGACGTTGAGGGCGGCCGGTATGAGGTCACCAACGACAGCCCTTCGGTCTGCCAGCAGATGTCGGGAATCACTTTTGGACCGACGCTCCAGGAAAATGACTCGGTCTTCGGAGGACGGTCGGACGATCCCTCTATCCTGGATTTGATCACCATCCAAAAGAAACCTTTCTTCATGTCCTTGATGCGCGGACCCTGCCGCCTTTATCTGCTGGCCAGCAAAGATGTCGCCGATATCGATGAATATTGGGGCCCCTCCCAGACATGGGAGAGAGTCTTCTCTCGTTTAGCACCCTATGTGATGTTCCTGCGCCACGTGATGGGGGATTCGTGCTGGCATGCGCCGAAGCGTTTCGCGAGCCTGGTCATCGACGACCCTCTCCTCAAAGACACCTATGGAGCGCTGAGCTATGCCCGGCTCCTCAAGGAGATGGATCGGAGAGATTTCTTCTCCAACATCGCGTTCATTCCCGTCAATTATCGCCGGTCTCGCCGGGCGACGACTGAGCTGTTCCTTCGCCGGCCCGATCGGTTCGCTCTCTGCATCCATGGATGCGATCATACCAAGGCCGAGTTCGGGGATTCGCGTTTCGATATCCTCAACGAGAAAGCGGGCCGGGCGATCCTGCGGATGCAGCGCCACGAAACCCTCACCGGCCTTCCCTTCGAGAAGGTCATGGTCTTCCCACAAGGCCTATTCTCGAGCGAAGCGATGCGCGCGCTCAAGCGGAATCGGTATCTTGCGGCCGTCAACACCCATGGGCATCCCACGCATCCCTTCGCGGGGCTCAGGCTTTCACACCTGCTCGAGCCAGCCGTCACGGCCTATGAGGGCTTTCCGCTCTTCCTGAGGAGAACTCCGGAGAACATAGCGAGCTTTGCCTTCGACCTCTTTTTGGGGAAGCCCGCGTTGATCGTCGTCCATCAGGATTATTTCCGCAAGGGTTATGATGGCCTCGGGGATTTCATACAGAAGATCCATTCTGTGGATCCCGGCCTTTGCTGGAAAAGCTTGAAAAGAATCGTCACCGAAACCTGCCTGGTGCGTCGGGAGGCCCCGAATATCCATCATGTTCGCGCCTATGCAAGCTTTCTCGTTCTGGAGAATCACGCCAAAGAAGCCGCCACTATCCACATCTCAAAGGACGAACCCGCTGAGAGCACGGTGGCCGGCGTGCTGTTCTCAGGCGTGCCTGTCCCCTTCCAGCGCGAGCCCGAGGGGATCTACGCCTCCATCGAACTCGGGCCCGATGTCTCAGGCGGCTTAGAGATCATCTATGAAGATAGGCTACTAAGGGCGGCGCGCCAGCCGGGGCCGTTCCATGCCGCAAGGGTTTGGACGAGGCGTCTTCTTTCCGAAATCCGGGACGAGCACGTCTCACAGAGCAGTCTTTTGCGGTATGTCTTAGCCAGAATCAGAAAGGCAGCGGACAGGCGCTGAAATTAAGAAGAGAGAATTCGTTATCAAAGTCCATGCCTTGTCTGCTAAGATAGAGCAGACAGGAGCGAGGAATGAGATAGGGGTTAGGGATCCCAGCGGCTGAAAGCGTTGTCGGATAAAGGATCGAGTCATGACTAAGCATGGATTCTGTGACCGCTTTCTATTCGGGCTCCCGCTGATCGCCTTTCTGATGGCCCTGGCCTGCTCTTCCCCCTCCGGCACCGAGCCCCCTCCGGGGAATGGCACAGCGCTCCTTTCCCCGGACCGGAAGATCGACTGGGGCCGGGCCGGCGTCTGGCGGGACGG
>Ga0299915_10001356_pt1 | contig 18204 bp, 16 predicted proteins | sample RVTome_13_FD_200263 | JGI IMG/M metagenome (GOLD analysis project Ga0299915, IMG submission 200263) | Soil microbial communities from uranium-contaminated site in the Upper Colorado River Basin, Wyoming, United States - RVT92D227 (version 2) ... | reverse complement strand
CGAGAGGGCTTTGTTCTTCTCCCTCTTTTGCCTCCCAGTAGAGACCATTCTTCTTGCCCTTCTCACTCCTGAAGCTCTGCGCGTATTCCCGTATCCCATCGCCATCCCGGTCCTTCAGCGCGTATTCTCGTTGTGCATCTACATAGGCCAGGCATACCTGAATGACGCTCAATTCGTTGCGACCGATGCGCCGGCTCAGGATCTCTTCCTTGCCCGCTTCGGTGTCGAAAACCCACGTGTCACCTTTCTTAACAAGAGGGATCGGCATGGGCCAATCATCCGTTCCTATGTCGAGGATGACTTTTTTGTCACCTTCCCAGACGAGTTTATTTTTTTGCTTATATTTCTGAGCAAACCACTCTCTCGTTTCCTTGTCGGCAACCTCATCGCCAGAACTAATGACATCTTTTCCCGCCGGCCCAAAGATGGTTAATAGTTCCTTTGTATCATTTGCCTTGATTGCATCGATCAGGGCCTTCACCGCCTCTTCAGGAGACTTAAAAGTTTTTTGATTTGCCACAGCCGCCGAAGCGGTCTGATAAAGCCCTGCGGCCATGATAAGAGCCGCGACGATTACAAAACCAAGACAGCATATCGAGCCTTTTTTTCGCTTCCACATATGGTTAGACATCGCTTTGCCCTCCATCGAATTTTGCTGTGAGATGTATTGTTTAATTCTTAGCGGCGCCCGCCGCCACCTCTGCCGCCGCCACCTCTGCCGCCGCCACCTCTGCCGCCACCACCCCAACCGCCGCCTCCTCTGCCGCCGCTTGATGAGGACATTCTATCGCGGCTCGCGTTGCCCCGGTTGCTGTAGTCTCTGGTGCGGTTGCCGTCACTCATTCCGGAAAAGGCATCGTCCCTGCGCTGGCCCCCGATCTCTCCCCTGTCCCGACCGGTCTCCTGCCTCTGCCCTAAGGACTGTCTGCCCTGGTCAGTACGGCCTCGGTATCCATCCCGGGCCGTAACGTCCCGGGTTGAAGCGCTTCGGTTATACTTCTGAGAAGTTGACTGGTCCCGATAAGGGACCCCCTTGCGGTGGCTCGCATTGTGCTGCCATTTGCCTTTACCGCGATCGCTGACCTGCCCTTTGTTCCTCATTTCATTTTTGTATTTGTCACGATTGATGTTATGGTGGTCGATGTGGGCGTTTCGGTCGATATCGATATTCACGTTACCGCCGTGCCAGTCAGCGTGCCCCCAGGCATAACCCCAGGCGGCACCGAGCCAGAAGCCGCCTGCGTAACCATAGTAGGGATAGTAGTAGGGAGGATACATGGGCCACCACCAGACGCCGAAGGCGATCGCCGGGTCGTAGGCAGGTACATATACATAGGTCGGGTTTGTAGGCTCGATCACGATGATATTCTCCTGCACAAGCACCTTCTGCTGCTCATTACTCTTGAGGTTGCCTGCCTCCTGCGCCTTCAACCTCAGTTTTTGGATCGTGTCCATCACATCCTTTTCCGAGGTCAAGAAGGCATCACCGAGCTTTATCGTCAAATCTAATTTTTCATTCATCATCTTCAGGACCTCGGGAAAGTTAACCAGAGACTTCACGCTCGGGTCCCAGTCTTGTTTTTCCAAGGCAGCCGTCAGCTGGTCTCCCTTCAGAGCCTTGTTCTCCTTAACCTTCGCCCAGCGGTCCGCTTGCACAATCTCGAGCGGATAGGTGGATGCCATGAGGACTTGTGTCAACAAGTCATCAGGATACAGGGCGAGGGGAGCTAACATCTGATCGAGCTCCTCCTGTTTGAATTTTTTTTGTGTTCCCTGATCCTGCGCAAAAACCCACGGCACCGCCATAAACAAGACGAGAAACAAAATAAATATACCGATAAAAGATCTTTTTCTCTTCATCTCGACCTCCTTTTTTTAACAGGTTGCTCAGTTGTACCACTGCGAAGCCCATTCTCTGTGCCGCCATTATCTTAGGTCACGCAACAGCCTCTGAAATTCATTCGATTCATCCAGGAGGCGATTCGCGACCTCGCGCAGCTTGTCCACCTCCTCGTCGGATAACTTAAATGAGGTGGGTAGCCTCTTAAAATACCGCCGCTCCGTTTCATCCTTCAATGCATCAAACTTGACCTCTACCACATAAAACTTTATGTCACCGCAGGAACCGAGCTCTGTAGAAATGGCCCTCCCCTTGCACCTTTCAGTCTTTATCTCTGCTGCCCATGATTTAACGCTCTCCTTCAACAGGGCCAGGGTTTCCTGGTTGTACCGTTCGATTGCTATCGAGGAGTAGGATGAAAACATGGCACCAAAGGGGGGGATAGTCTCGAATCTGTCCCACCTGCTATCCGTCTCTGTCTCCGCATTGACCACAATCATGACAACTTTGTGGGCATTTTCCCTGGGGGTGCCCTTGATCGTTTCCCAGACGCTACCTCTCAAAATAACTCTGTCAAGAATTGCCCTCAGACCGAGATTGTCAGACACGCCTCCATCAATGAGATGGATATAGGGCTTCTTTTTAGAGTCTAGATAAACCGCGAAGTTATTGGCCAGGTAAAACCGACGCTCCGAGATGGCACGGCCTTTGAGCATCCCCTCAAACCCCTCCGGCAGCTTGTAGCCGCAGGCCCCCGCGTAGTTCCGCAGGGCGATAGGACTCAAGATCATGGGGACTGCCGAGGAGGCGGCTGCAGCCCTTGCCACCGGAAAACGGGAAAGGTCCGAACAGATGATGTCAAACACATCCTGGGTAAATCCCAGCCGTGTCCCAGAGGTCATGTCCGTGGCATTGATGACGATGAGGGGCCCTGTTCTGGCTGCCATGTCGCCGAATGTGCCCTTTGCGAATACGTGTTTGTCATAATATTGGGCGGCGAGGTCGCTGCGACCAAAAGAACCCGAAAAGAGTTTGATCCAATCGATGGGATTGAACAATGCCCTGGCGGCAAGTGCCCCCTGAATATTTTTCTTCAGAAACTTGGCTTCAAAATCCTGGAAGAGGCGCTCCCCAAAGAGGCCATAATACCCTGAAGTGAAACTCCCCCCTGATACACTCGATATCCCATCCACCTCATCCAGAAGGCGGCGTTTCTTGCCGTCGATGGTAACTTCCGTACTCTTCAGCTTTTCCAGCACGCCGTAGGATAAGGCAGCTGCCCGCGTTCCGCCGCCGGAGAAGGTGAGATAGAAAAGCATAGTATCTGAATTTTCTTCAGGTTTCACGTGGGCGATTCGGTAGCCGGCGCCGGGACGATATTCCTTCATCGGTTGGTTGATAGGATAGTGCACGCAACCGGCCAATATCAGCGAAGCAAAGAAGAAACTAGCACCTACCAAACAAATAAACCTTTTCATGGTCTTGCTCCTTCTTAATGGTAATTCAAAATACTGTTGCCCGCTCCTTTATTTCAAACAACTGATCGGCCCCGGGGATTGCCCCGAAAACGTTCCTTCCTGTAGCAAGATTGAAACAGCAGTTATTTCGTCTCACCTCTTGGCGCAGGACCCGACTGAAGTAGCCGGTTGGCTCCTCGCCCTTGTAGTCAGCGGGCCGGAGAAGGTGCCGGGGCAGGCGTAGCCGCTGGTGCCGGATTACTTGCCGGCGCAGAAAGACCCGCTTTATAGTCTTCCTTACTGATCTTCTTCACTTCGGAATTCTGAATCACGACGAGGCTTTCCGTACGTGCATCCTCCAGCTTCACCGCGCCACTCCTGGCGTAAGCAATATGTTTGGTGTAGTAGACCTTGCCGGATATGGGATCCGTCACCTTCTTTTTCTCATGTATTGTTACATTATATGAAAATTCGGCATAACCGTCAATTGGACCTTGGTTCTAGATGGTCGTGGACAACACCTCGGGAGGTCTTAATCTATTCACCACCGGAGGCTTCGTCCTGATAAAAAGTCCCTCCTGGCCACCCAACAACATCAGTCACCGAAAAGGGTGCCCTTGATGAGCTTCGGAATGACCGGGACGACCATAAACTGGATGTCCCACTCCTGCCCGAAATTACTGGGGCGAACCGGCATGTACTGTACCCCGAGAGCGAGCTTGACAGGAATGTTACCGAACTTCACCACCTTAGCAATCTGCACCCCAAGGGGAACGGTCCAGACGTCTTCAGCATGGTTGGCCTTCCAGTTCGCCAGTATATTGCCGTTATATCCGATACTCCAGCCTTTGGGTAAAAAGTAGACTGCTATGGGCTGGAGATTCATCTGGTTTGTGTCCCTCCGATCGCCATCACCTGCAAAGGAGGTCCAATTCTGGACAAAGGCGCCAAGGGCCCATTTATCCGCAAGGTAGCCCACGATGACGGCAGGACCAACCTGCCACTTGCCTTGGCCGGTGTAGTCAGAAGAGGCCGTGGGGAAGATAAAAGTCGGCCCGGCCCCGAGCAGCCAATGTCCCCCGACGAGGTTTGGGCTCGGCGAGACCATCTGCATAAACACCATGTCTCCGAACGCGGTCGTGTGTTGGACTGACCCAGAACCTGGGTACGATGTGTTGTTAAAGAACGTGATGACCGGCCGCGTGATGAGATTCCAATTTTTGTGCAGCGCTATGGGCAAGACGGGCTGGAAAACCAGGTTCGAATTCATTTGGTTATGTTTGCCGTCGATGTCCAGCAGGAAATTGTTCTGCTGAATGGAGATGGACCAAATGTCGCTTACTGGGTTAGTGAGCTTCTTATTGACGTCAGTCAAAGACTCCCCCTCAGCAGGGGCCGGCGTCTTCTCGGCGCTCACCGCTGCCTCTCCAGCGCCTTGTCCAGATGTGGTTGGTGCCGGTGCTTGTTCCTGTTTGGGCTGAGCTAAAGCAGACGACACAAAAGAACAACAAACGACCACCAATACAAGCAATAATACTTTTTTCATAGTAATCTTCTCCTTGTTTTTTTTTTAACCGCCAATAAAACGACGTGCATGATTCCTTATCTTTTTCCTATACTTTGATTTGGCATAACCGACATTTAGACCTTAGTTCTACATGGTCGTGGACAACGCCTCGCAAGGGCGTGTTAAAGGCATACTCATGGCAGCCGGCCGGCTGACCAAGGAAGCATCCCTAAACCACGCTTCAAGATGCAGTTCCATCTCTCCCCTCTTCGTAAGAGTCCTTCTTGATTTTCATCTGGCCCTCACCAAGTCTATGTTAAAGGTTTGCTTCGTCACTGTCGGTGGCCTCCAGGTCTGTTCGATGATCCGTGCATTCTCCCCCTTTTTTTGTTCCACAGTGATCGCCCTCATTTCACGCTACCTCCCCGGCCATTATCCTCATCTGCCCATCGGATTGATCCTGTGCCTAAACTCCTTCCCGAACCTCTTCCCGTCTGAAGAGTCTCACGATCGCCATGCCCGCTGCAAGCCCCAACGCTATAGCCAGCGACGTGGTAAAGACTTTGCCTATGTTGGCACTCAACGCCACCGATGCTCCGCTGAGCGCCTCTCCATTCAGGGAAGAGACCTTCATCAGTTCTATAATCGCGTTGAACATGGCGACGGCAGCGCCGAGCGGGAGGACACCGCTGACCAAAACAACGGGGGACACCACATGCCGCCGGGTAATGGCCACTGCGATTAGGACAACTGCGACAACGGCAGCCGCAGTCGACCAGTTTTGACTCATTCCCCAACGCATGAACACATCACGGGCGAAACGCCCGGCAAAACCACAGAGAAATGCGGGGGCAATGTATCGAGGCGGAGCCGTGAAAAGAATCCCAAAACCGCCGGCGAAGAGGCCCGCCCACAGGCTATTCAGAAGTATCGTTAGAATGTCCATATTCCCTCCTCCTGCTCCTTACTTGAAAACGGCAACCGCGAGCGCGATGGCAATCGCCAGGACCAAGAACAGAAACGCGGCGTTTGCTATCCGTTCCAATCCCACAAACAGATATTGGTGAGATACCATGTCAACAAATCCATTGATCAACGGGAGACCCGGGACCATATAGATGACCGAAGCGATAAGTGCCGCCGGTGCTGTCTGGCTCAAACCCAGCCGCAGCCCGAAACCGGCAATACACGTAGAAAGCACTCCACAGACAAGAGTTACGGGAGCGACGGCGAGTTTCCTGGCCTGAAGCAGGGTCCTAAGAAATTGCCCGATGCCCGCAGCCACAGAGGCAATGCCGAGTGCCCCCCAATCCCCCCCGGGGATTTGCGAAAAAAAAGCAGCTGTGCAGGCAGCGGCCGCCATCATCACCCAGTGATTGTAGGGAGGGGCGAGTGCCTTAACACGCTCGACTTCAGAAACAAGGGCGGCGGTATCGACCTCCCCCTTTGCCACCCGCTCGCCCAGGGCCGCGGCTTCGGATGCGCGAACCAGGTTTACTCCTATTGGGCCGACCGACCGCAGGACCGTTTCAGAACGGCCTTTCGCCGTGCTGCTTGCCGCCACAAAATCTATCCGCCATGCTGCGGAAACCCCGTCCTTTTTGTATCCTTTGAGGATATTCTTGAAGGTGCGGTCCGCCATCACCGTTGAGCCGCCATTCTGCATGACGATCAAAGCCACATCCAACGCCCTCTCAACTGCTTGCATCGCTCTTTCCTCTTTCAGTTCCGGCCCGGCCAAAGGCCTCGTCGATGATCGCGCGCAACTGCTTAAGAGTTTCAGGTGTTGGGGGATTGAAGTCCTGCATTTCATAGATCCGCCCCAGAAACCCGTACTTGCTTTCTCCGAAACGCATATAAGGAAGCAGTTCGTACTGAACCACGTTCTTGTACGGTTTTATGAACGCTAATGTTGCCCGGATGTGCTCTTCATCATCGTTGACACCCGGGATGAGCGGAGTACGGACGATGAACTTTTTATCGGGAAATGTCTCATATGCCCGTTTGAGGTTAGCGCGGATGCGCGTGTTGTCCACGCCAGTCCACTTCCTGTGGCGCTCCGGGTCGGTCAGCTTGATGTCGTGCAGCACGGTATCGACATGCGGCAGGACCTTTGCCATGAAATCCCATGGCACATTGCTCGCCGTCTCGATCGCCGTATTGATGCCGCGCTTGTGCGCCCCGGCCAGCAGCGCCGCGGCGAAATCGGGCTGCAGTTGACATTCGCCTCCGCTGAGCGTCATCCCGCCGCCGGATTCACGATAAAAGGTGCTGTCCTGCTCCACCTCGTCGAGCACCTCGTCCACGGTCATTTCCTTGCCGAACAGGTACAGCGCCTGGGGCGGACAGGCCTCGACGCACTTGCCGCAGTTCGTGCACAGGTCCCAGTTGATCCGCACCTTGTCATCAGCCCGATCGCCTGAACCCACTACATAGATGGCTGACTCCGGGCAGATATTCTTCAGGCAGAGGCCGCACTGCTTTTCACCAATGCACTTACCGGGGTTGTACGCGAGTTCCGGCTTCGGGTGGATGCTCTCGGGATTGGAGCACCACTTGCAGCGAAGGGAGCAGCCTTTGAGGAAGACGGTCGTCCGGATGCCGGGGCCGTCATGCGTGCAGAAGTGCTGGATATTCAGGACCAGCCCTGTCGGAGCTTTTTGATATCCTGATTGATTTCCCATGTATCCTCCTCAGTCTCCGAGTGAGATGCCCAGTGCCCGGGCGATCTGAACGAATTCGCTGTTCACGGGCACGGTCTTGATTTTGTTGATGGCCTCGGCCATGGGCACGAATCTCAGGTCCGGCGGTTGGAAGACCACCATGACGCCGCTCTGCTCGCCCTGCAGGGAGAGCACCGCGCTGGCGCCGTAGCCCAACCCCAGTTGGCGATCGACGACAGTCGGCATTCCGCCTTTGGCCAACCGCCCCAGGACGAGCGGGAAGGTCTCCCGGTCGGTCAACCGCTGGAGCCCCAGGGCGACCTCCGTGGCAACCTGACCGGATCGTTCAATGACGTGGGAACCTTCGTGGCCTGTGGCGCCGGGAGAAAGTGCGGCTTTCATTTTTGGATCCGAGGTGCTGGCGGGCGCATCGAGGCCGGCCAACGGCCTCGCGCCTTCAGCCACCACCACCACTCCGGACGTACGCCCCGCCTTCGCCTTCTCCCGCAGCTTCGCCGCTACCTTGCGGAGGTCATAAGGAATCTCCGGGATGAGCACGGCATCGGCGCACGCGGCGATTCCCGCCTGCAGCGCCAGCCATCCCGCATGCTCGCCCAGGACTTCGACAACCGCGATCTGCCGCGCGGACCTGGCCGCCTGGCGGGTCCGTTCGAGCATCTCGGCCACGAAGCTCAGGGTACTGTTGAACCCGAAGGACAGGGCCGTGGCCGCCACGTCGTTTTCGATTGACTTCGGCACACAGACGGTTCTGAGTCCTTTCCGGCTGAGCTTCCAGAGGATGCTGAGCGCTCTGGAGCCGACGACGGAGATGACCGCATCGATCTTCTCCTTCTTGATCATCCCCAGAAGCTCATCGGACCGGTCCAGCTCCTCGACCTGGTTCTCCGCGTTGATGGTGCGGACGCGGAAGGGGTCGCTTTGGCCCGCGGTACCCACGATGCAGCCGGTAGTGCCGGCGAGGCTCTCCACGATCTGGGGGGTGAGCTTCACCAGTCCGCCATCGGGGTAACGATCGGGGAAGAGGAGCCCCTCGAATCCATCACGGATGCCCACGGCTTCCCAGCCCAGTTCGCTCGCGGCTAGGACCGCCCCGGTGATCACGGCATTGAGCCCGGGGACATAGCCCCAGCCGACATTGATGGCGATGCGTTTTGTTGCTGCTGTCATATGCGGACTCCTTTTAAGTGGCGAATTTCAAAGATAAAACTTCTGATCTCTGCTGAAAGTCTCACTGTTGCCATGCGGCCTCGTGGTGCCTCCCTGGATCGAAGAAGAATGCTCAAAGCCTGAGAAGCCGCGCGCCGTTGCCCCACAGGTATTTCTCCATCGCCGCGCGACTGAGCTTAAAGCGCAGGGTTTGTTCGATCGGCTCGGCCATCGAACTAAAGGGATAGGAGGTGCCGAAGATGAACTGATCCTGCAGACGATCGATCTGGCGCTGGTAGAGACGCCCGCCTGGCCAAAACGTGTAGATGTCCTGGCAGATGAATAGATTCGGCCGCCGGGGCGCAAGTTCTAGAATCTGTTTGACACACGGGTAGCCGCCGTGGCCGAGGATGATCTTCAGCTTCGGGAACTTGCCGAGCACCCTGTCGTAGGGCGGCGCCTCATTGACCAAATACGGTTGCTTCGGCGCAGCAAAGGCACTGTTGTAGACCATCACCGGCGCATCCAGCGCCGACATCGTCTCGTAAATGGGGTAGAGGTCGGGGTGGTCGACATGCGTTGCGCCGCTGCCGCGTTTGCGGAGCCCCGGCTCGATGTTGGCACCCCGCAAGCCGAGTTCACGCACAGCGCGTTCACAATCGGCTGCACTCTGCGCCGGTTCCTTCTCGAGATCAACGGGGGCGAGACCATAGAAACGTTGCGAATACTGTTTCTGTAGATCCGCCAAGGCCTCTGCGGTGATACTGCCGCGGTCCTCAGTCAGCCGGCCATTGGCGACAACGGCATCGATGCCGGCTTCGTCGATCTCGCGCCACCACTGAGTCATCGCTTCCGGATGGCCAACCATCCTCATCGACGGCGTCACCGTCGCCGCGCCACGGTTAATGCGCAATGGCAACACGGTCTTTGACAGCCAGCGGAACCACATCACGCCGAGTTCCCGCTTCAAAGGCTTGTTGAGCAAATTGAGCTTCAAATCGAAAATCGCCTTGTAGGGCGGCAGCGGTGGTCGGTTTCGTAAATCGAGAATTTTATATTGTGCTTTCATCGTGTCTCCTTTCTATTTCTTTGTTTTGTTAGCTGCCGACACCTTCGCTGGCCCAGCTTGCCGCTTGTAAAGGCCGCGCGTGAGGCGCGTGACGAAACCGCGGAGCAGGGTATATGGTATCACGGCGACCACGATGGCCACGATCAATGCCTGCACCACGTAGAACCCGTAGAACACGATGACCTGGTATATGGCGTCAAGGACCATGGCTAAGATGAAAACCTTACCGATGTCCTTCCAGCCGGAATGGATCAGGATTCGTCGCTCCTCCTTGTTTGTCAGGATGGTCCAAAAGAATGCCGGCTTCCCTCCCCGGGCGTCCCTCAGTCCGGCCCGGATCGCAAGAATAGTGGCAACGATCGGCTGAAGAATCAATCGGAAGTGCAAAGGCCCGCTCGTCCGCCCGAGGAGTTGTTCTCCCGCACGATTTAGTATTTCCAGTATCGTATCCATCGTCATATTTCCTTTCGTGAAATTTAAAAGTTAATGAAAGGGTTAGTGAAACCCATGACGGGCCTCACCCACGCCCGTCTCTTGCTACATCTGCTGCTCAGTCCGCGCGATGACCTCGGCCTGCACCGCTGGTGACAGGTCGGTGAAGAAGGCGGAATATCCGGCCACGCGAACGACCAGATCCCGGTACTTCTCGGGGTCCTTCATCGCAGCGAGCATTGTCTCCCGGGTGAGCACGTTGAATTGAATGTGGTAGAGCTTGGTGTCGACCCACGCTCGAATCACCTGCATCAGGAGGGTCGTGCCGGCCTCGCCGGCAACCATCGAGGGCGGGAACTTCATATTGACCAACTGGGGCCCGGCGGCCGGCAGCGAAGTGCAATGCGCCCTGGCCATCGATCGCAGCGTGGTGGTTGGCCCTTTGACGTCCATGCCGTGGGAGGGTGAAACCCCATCCGATAGATACTCGCCGGCTCGGCGCCCATTAGGCGTGGCGTGGATTCCCGCACCTAGCGGGATGTGGTACGTGACAGGGACGATTTTGCAGGTGAAGCGCTGCCCATGCGGCTTCAGGTTCCGGTTGTTGTAGTCGAGGATGGCGTGCTGTATGTCCCAGCCGATTTTGTCCACCCACTCGATGCCGTTGCCATACTTCGGCGCGTTGACGCACATCTGCCGCACGGCCTCATGGCCTTCCCAGTCAGCCTCGATGGCCTCAAGGAGTTGGTTCCAGGTGAGCTTCTTGGTGTCATAGATCAAGTGCTTGATTGCGGCCAGACTGTCGAGTGCGGTCGCCAGGCCAACTGACTCGACCATAGAGAGGTCAATGGCTCCAGGGATTGCACCCAGGCGAACGTGGTCATGCAGATCGAGGCAGGCTTCCATCGCAATTGGGCTGGCGAGGTTGGCCAGCGGACCGGCCAGGTGCAGGGGCGCGATCTCATTTGCCGCGAGCTGCTGAATGTGGCCGTGCTTGACCAGAAACTCGGTCTGCGCCACGTAAGCTTTCCACACGTCTTCGTAGGTCGCGAACTTCCTGGGGTCGCCGGTCTGAAGGCCGAACTGCCGGTCACCGAGCCGCTTCATCTTGCCGTTGCGAAGCACCAGCTCGATCGGGCCGGCCATGTTGGTGCCGCCGTTGCCCGTTACATGCACCTCACGCTGCATACAGCGGAAATCGCAGCAACTGGTGGGCACATAGGCGTTCGCTTCCTCCGGAGTGCACCCCAGGGCCAGATAGAACGGGATCAGACCCTCGTCGTTAAAGAGCTTCGGGTTACCTTTGCCGTCCTTGATCATATCGGCCACGGCACGCATCAGCCTGCCCGGCGTGTTGGCGTGGACGCGCACACCGAGGTCGGGATAGGCCATCGGCAGCGGGCGTGCAGAGTTGATGATCACATACGTAAGTTCGTTCGTCACGTCCTGCCCGTTGGCGTCGAGGCCCCCCACCACAACCAGTTCATGGTGCGCGTAACCCGAACTGCCTGCAGCCCCACTGACAGTCATCTTGACCTGCGCCTGCTGCCCCATGTTGAGCCAGATGCACTGAAGCAACTCCTCCGCGCCCTCGGGTGTTAGCTTTCCCTCGTCGATGGCCTTCTTGTAGTAGGGATAGAGGTACTGGTCGAGGCGGCCGCACTGCACCCCGCCGCCTAGGTTCTTCTCGATGTTGGTGAACAACTGGATGAACCACTGCACCTGGCACGCCTCGCGGAACGAGCGCGCCGGGTTCTCTGGAACCCAAGCACACACGGAGGCGATCTCCTCCAGTTCTTGCTTGCGTTGCGCGTTCTTCTCCTTTGCTGCCATCTCCGACGCCAGGTTGGCGAAGCGCTTGGCCCAGATCACGAGCGCGTCGAGACCCATGATCACGGACTCGAGGAACACCTTCTTGGTGACCAGATCGTTTGGCGTCGCCAGCGCATCAATGCGGGCCTGCAATTCGGCTTTGATCGCCTTGCAGCCCTTGGTCATGATCATCTCGTAGGGGTAGACCCACTGCTGGGAGGACCGGACCGAGGCGGTCTCGACCAACAAGCCCTGCAGCAGATACCCCATCTTCGGGTCAAAACGGTACAGCAGAGAGTGTGTGTCGGCCGGTACGGCCGCATGGTACGCTTGGCAGAAGTCGCGCGTGCTCCAGTAAGGCGTCAGCACCTCGTCAATGACCTTCTGGTCTTCCGCCGTCACGACGGGGACGCCGGGCGTGCCCTGGCTCGCCATCATGAAGCTGGCCCCGCGAGACCACTCACTGGCATCGAGTTCACACCAGATCGGCCCCGACCGACCGAAGAAATCGTGCACCCTCCCGACGATCAGCTCGTCATCGAGGATCGTGACCGGAAGGTGCTCGGCCATGTAGAGGAGTGCCTTGCCCCAACGCGTAAGAATCGGCTGCCCCTCAGTCGTCTTGAATGATTCAGTGAAGGCGATGGATCTCTCGAGGCTGATCCGCGGCTCTCCGGCAGCACGGATCTTGTCGGTCATCCTGAGAACTCGCTCCGACACCTTGCCCATCACGATCTTGCCACTGGCAATGGCCTGTTCCTGGGCGGATAATACGGTATTGGTTTCTGCGCTCATGTTTTCCTCCTTTGATTTCTGATTTTATTATCCCTTATTCTCCAGGGGGTCTCGCCACATCCTGCGTGAGTTTCACTTTATTTTTTTGACCGCCGGTGGCCCCGGGAGAGAGGGCGGCGTTTCCTTCTGCCAGTAGAGCCTGCTGGCAAGCAGGCAAGGCGCATGGCGTATAGGCCATCACTCCACGTATGGATTCCTGTCCTTTATCTTTTCCCGCGCCTCCGAGATTGCCCATCAGATGGCATCCAACAGGGCCTGATCATCGATGGGTTTTCGGAAGAACGCCGTCGCTCCGAGCCTCCGTGCCCTCGGCAGTTGAGGCCGCCTCTCTAATCTCTATTCATCTGCTGGGCATTTCTCTCTATCTCGCTCAGATGGAATTTAAAACAGCCATGCGCAGCCCTGCGTACATAGTGTACTTTTTGCCCGCATAAGGGACATATAATATATCTTTTGTCCGCATTGGTTGGTAGCCAGTAGGGCTTGGACGGGTAGGCGTTGTCTTTGATGACGCCGCCGAACTTCCCGGGCGGCGTCGGGAGTTGCTTGCCGCTGGCGGTGTTATGGTTCATAGCGTTCCTCCTTATCTCACGTGCCGCTTTTTACTGATGCTCAATCACGTTTTATGCACCACTCGAAACTATTAGATATACGTTTTCTCTTTTCTCTTAGTTTGCCTGATATTTTCGGTAATTTTAGAAATAAAGGAAGGTGGGGGTCAATTAGACCTTGGTCCTAGATGGTCGTGGACAACGCCTCGCGAGGTCTTATGGCTTAATCCACCCGTTCACCATCGGCGGCAATTCACTGGGGGGCTAAGCGCTGTGCCTGCAGCTCTCATCTGGTCTCAGAACTTGATTACTGTGCGGAGACCGGGAAAGACGGCCGTGTCGTTTGCCAGACTGGGCCTGATGATCTGCAGGTCTGCCCCCAGGATGAGCCATGGTGTCACAGCGAAGTTGTAAAAAATCTCAACGCCTAGTTCGTCCCGGATTCTCATGATGGGTGCAAGTGAATCCTTCAGATCGGGGCTCGGGGCAGCGTAATAAAAGCCGACGCCCCAATTGTCCCGGCTCCGGCCCGGAATCAAGCCGGTACCGCCCACGCCCACGAGGGCCAACCAAAACAGCCTATTGGGATTGCCGTCCGAGATGCCAAACTGTCCAAACAGCCCAACGCCTTCCTTCGGGTTCTCTTTTGACTGATAGAGATACTGGTCGAATGAATAGGCGAAGTAGTAACGATGGTCCTTGATGTCAGGGGGAGGGAACGGAGGAAGAAGGCTGTCGCCGATATCTTCCAGATCGGGGCCGTTCGCGGTACTGTATAAGGCGACAAATCCCTGATGGCCGCTGCGGCCAAAGATGGTGACGGGGAATTCAACGCTCCCGCGGAAAGAGACACCGTCGTCAAAAGGTTTTTCGAAGCCTGTCTTGTTCACTACACTGTTCGGGTCATAAACCCACAAGCCGAAGGTGGCAAACTTGGTTCGCACGCTGAGTAAGGCACCAAAGAGGTAAGGAGGGACCGTGCCGCTGTGTGCGGCAGCAAAGGTGATATTCCAGAATGAGTCAATGCCGGCACCGCCCATGAATGGTTTGCTGGCAGCGATATCGATCATGTTGATCTTGCCGACCACCAGGGAAACGGAGTCGCCGAACGTCTGCCCCAAATAGACGCTCGACAGGTCAAAGGCATCGGCGCCTTCCATACCCGGGAAAAATAACGCCGTATTGACCGGCGCCAGCGTGCCACCTCGTTCGTTGGCGCTCTCGCCAACGTTATATTCTGCATGAACGGTCAATGATAACCCGTTCCACAAACCGAGCTTGCTGAGGTCGGCATTAAGCAAGAGGTCAACCTTGCCGCCGTATTCAAAGTCGTGATTACCTTCGCCAGCAGCCAGTCCCTGGCCGAACTGGGTGAGCCGGGGCTTGAGCGTGATGCCGCGTTCCTTCAACCAAGATCGAACTCCGCCCCAGTTGCCAGTGAGCGTATCGCGCTCCAGCCAGCCGGGCGACGGCGCGGGCGTGCCGATTGCGTCCACTGATGAAGGGATAGGTTTATCCTGTGAGCTGGCTTCTTGAGCCTGAGCAGAGGCGCTCCCCCAGGGTAGCATGGCTAGGAATCCCGGCACTGTCACGAGAAGCATCAGCGCCGTAAATGCCACCTGTCCCCAGTCCGTCACCCGAGATATCTGCCGTCGTGGATCAACACACTTCATGCGGTGCTCCGGACAGCGGTTACTGAAAAAGTCATGTTTTCAGCAGCCGGTTAGCGCACTTCCTTGTCTGATACTTCAATACCCGCCTTTTCAGCCAGGCGCACAAGCTCGGCCACAGATTCTACCTGCATCTTCTGCATCACCCGGCCTCGGTGGACCTTGACCGTCTTTATGGAGATGCCGAGCTCGGCGGCAATCTGCTTGTTCAACATCCCTTTTATGACGAGCTTCATCACGTCCAGCTCCCTCGGTGTCAGGGCCTTGATGAGCAGCTCGATTTTTGCGCCTTCAGAGCGCCTTTTGCCTTCTTCCGTGCCCTTGGCAATGGCAATGGTGATGGCGTCGAGCAAGGCCTTCTCGCTAAAGGGCTTGGGAAGAAAATCCACGGCGCCTGCCTTCATGGCCTTGACGCCCGTCGGGATATCGCCGTAGCCGCTAATGAAGATGATGGGGATTGCCATTTTTTGGGCCTGCATCTCTTCCTGGAGGGCGAGGCCGTTCAAGCCGGGCAGGCGCAGATCGAGCACCAGACACGCCGGATGGGTTACATGCGGGAAAGACAAAAAATCATCCGCAGTGGCAAATGCCTCACACTGAAAACCGTGTGATTGCAAGAGCCTCCCGAGCGATTTACGCACCGAGGCGTCATCATCAACGACATAGACGAGGGGCTGGCGTGGGCTCATGTCAACTTCTTCGCCTCCACGGGGATGGTAACAAAGAAAGTAGCGCCATTGTCGGGATTATTCTCTGCATGTAATACGCCGCCATGCCCTTCGACAATGGCGCGGCTGATGACAAGCCCCATACCGATGCCTTCGGGCTTGGTGGTATAAAAAGGCTCAAAAACACGATGAGGATCTTTATCCGGAAGCCCTCTTCCGGAGTCCGTTATTGCGATCACGACGGAGTTAGAATCATTTTTTGATGTGCGAATCACCAGCTCCTGCGCAGCAGGGCCCCTTTCCACCATGGCATCTACACCGTTGGTAATGAGGTTGAGAAGAACCTGCTGCAGTTGGACGCGATCTCCGTCTATGGAGGGGAGGTCAGGTTCTGCTTGTACCCTTATTTTTTTATTTTTCTTCATCACATAGCCATGCAGCAGGGGGATTGTTTCCCTAATAAGATTGTTGATGTCTAGTTTCTCAAATTCAAATTCCTTCTTCTTTATCAAGGAACGCATCTTGCGGATAACCTCGCCTGCCCGCTTGTCATCGTCAGTGATATCTTTAAGAATTTCCCGCAGTTCATCGAGATTCGGTTTTTTTTGGCTGAGGAATCGCTGCCCTGCCTGGGCATTGGAAAGGATTGCGGTGAGCGGCTGGTTGATTTCGTGGGCAATCGAAGACGCTAGTTGTCCCAGCGTCCCCAGCCTCGTGACATGAATTAATTCCTGGCGTTGTTTCTCAATTTCCATTTGGGCCTGTTCCCAGCCGGTAATATCAGTCTGTATTGACGTGGAATGAATGATCTTCCCATCTTCACCCCTCACAGCGCCGACATTGAGCAGTACCGTGTGTTTTTCGCCATTCTTGGTGAGAATTACCATTTCCTCGTTCTTTATTTCCCCCTCTTTCTTCCATTGGTCAAAAAGAGCCTTCATTTTCGGCAGGGACTCGGGGGCGTAGATCGTTGCCAGAGGCTTGCCGATGAGTTCCTCCTTCTTGTATCCAAGGGTTTTAAGGGCAGCTTCATTTATGTGGAGAATATTCCCCTCCGCTGAAACAATATAGCAATAGTCAGGGATATTTTTAAAGAATTGCTGGAACCTTTCCTCTGAGGTTTCTAGGTTTTCTTCGGCCACAATCTTCCGGCGCCTCTGGACAATGAGGAAAATGATCAGGGCGGCTTCCGCCAGACAGAAGGCCAAGGCACCAAAGATATAATACCTGAAGTCCCAAAGGGTGGTCTTCTTGTTTATGACGATGCTTCCCTTGGGCAAAGCGGCCTCGCTCAACTTCCAGCGCCGGAGCTGCCGCCAATCAAACATGGGAACGGAAGGCACGTCGAGGACGCCGGGGATATTATCCGGGGTTTTGGTACCTCCGAGAATATCCAGAGCCAGTTGGCCCGCCTTTGTACCAATAAGCTCGAAGTTAGTGAGACTGCCCCCGGTAATCCCGTGTCCTAGGGTGACATCGAGGATCCCGAAGATCGGAGCCGTGGAGATTTGACTCAGCCGTTGGGCCACCTCCGGGCTTGTTTTGTTTTTTCCGGTCACATCCTGACTAAAGGTTAAGAGAAGGATAATGGAGCCGGAAGGCGCCGTGGATAGATCAGTCAGGATATCTTCAAGGGGCATGTTGCTCAAGTAGACAAACTCCAGCTGGCCCTCCCATTTCTTGAACTCTCGTCGAGCCTGATCCTCTACTTTTCTATCGACTTGATGGGCGCCACTCACGACATAGACGCGTTGTGCCCCAGGAACCAGCTTGAGCGCAATCTCAAGGGTGCCCATGATATCAACGGTGGGGAAATGGCTGATGATGCGGCGGTCCGTTTCTGACACCTTGAAGCTCTGCGGCAGGTACAGGGCAAGGATGGGGACATGGGGAAAGATATCCCGACAATCCTTCAGCACAAATTCCACGGCTTCCGGGTACATGGTGATGATCATGTCGGGCTTGCGATGGCTGTACTGCGTGCGCATTTGCGCGACCAGAAGTCTCCTGTACGCGGAACCAGGGTTACGCCTCAGGTTCAGGTACTCGAAAAACTGATTCTGGCTGGATATCCCGCCGGACTGCAGCGTGCTCGAGAGTCCCTTGTCGGTTTCTACGAAAACGGGCGCGTTGGCTTCGTGGGCATGCAGGACTAGGACGTTCTTTCCGGTCAGATCAACTAGAGGCTTTGTCTGGGCAAAGGCCGAAGCACTGATTTGCCAGATCAGTACCATCAGGAAAACCACGCACAAGAGGCCCAAAGTTGTGTGTTTGATCGGTCTATGGAACATCACTACTCTCCTTCTGGAGCGAGAGTCTATACGTAGGCAATGTTCTTTATCAGCTCTCTCTATGATTGCTACTTTCCAAAAAAAGGTTCCGTTATAACAATTCTCTTATATCTATTATAGGGAAGGAAAAATGTCAAGGCGAAGGCCAACAACCTGGTAGCGTATCATATCTTGTGTCAGGAGAGAAAAAGGGGTACCACCTAGTTGGCAACAACAACGACAAAGGAGGTACCCCCATGAGAAAAGAAGTAATTATTAAGACTTTACCACAGGCGTTTCAGG
>Ga0299915_10001355_pt1 | contig 18221 bp, 18 predicted proteins | sample RVTome_13_FD_200263 | JGI IMG/M metagenome (GOLD analysis project Ga0299915, IMG submission 200263) | Soil microbial communities from uranium-contaminated site in the Upper Colorado River Basin, Wyoming, United States - RVT92D227 (version 2) ... | reverse complement strand
TTACAGATGGAGAGCGGAGCCAAACGGTTGCTGAATACTTTACATTGGATATTACTTGAGCGGTATTTGGGTAATTCTCCGTGATGGCTTGTCATCCCTGCCTACCGCAGGCAGGCACGAACGATGAAAATGACCATGTTCTTTTGTCATTCCTGCGCAAGCAGAGCCTGCCCCGCACTTGATGCGGGGAATCCATGGTCTTTAAGTTCTGGTTCCCTGTTTCCACAGGGACAAGTTTGGATTCCCGTTTTCACGGGAATGACGGAATTATAAATGGCGATTTAATACGAACACGAAATACGGACACGGTCACGTATTTTTAGCAATTACAGGGTAGCAATTACAGGGTTGACTTTTTAGAAAGGTCTTATAAAATACACTTAAAGAGAGGAACTTCAAAGCTCAAACATCAAACTTCAAAATTTCCATTTGCCTGCCTGCCCCAGGCAGGGATTTTGATGTTTGGATTTTGAGGTTCTGATTTCAGGGGCGCTTAGTTCAGGGGGAGAACGCCTGCTTCACACGCAGGAAGTCACTGGTTCAAATCCAGTAGCGCCCACCATATTCCAGAAAGTGGAAAGAAGAGGGTAGAAGGTGGTTTTGAAGTTTCCACCTGCCACATTCAACCCTCAACCTTCGGGAAAGAACGATGTCTGGACATTCAAAGTGGAGCACGATTAAAAGGAAAAAAGGCGCAGCGGATGCCAAACGGGGGAAAGCCTTCACTAAAATCATCAAAGAGATTATGGTCGCTGCCCGCTTTGGGGGAGGGGATATTAATTCCAACCCGAGACTCCGGACAGCTGTCCTCGCAGCTAAAGCAGAGAACATGCCGAAGGACAACATTGAAAGGGCAATTAAGAAAGGGACAGGAGAACTGGAAGGAGTCAACTACGAAGAGCTGACTTATGAGGGTTACGGACCGGGCGGCGTGGCCATGATGTTGGAAGTGGTGACGGATAATAAAAACCGCACCGTTGCCGATGTGAGACACACCTTCTCCAAATACAATGGTAGCCTTGGTGAGAACGGGTGTGTTTCCTGGATGTTTGAAAAGAAGGGGTTGATCGTCATCGAAAAGAGTGGAGTCGATGAGGATCGTCTGATTGAAGTAGCATTGGATGCAGGGGCCCTTGATGTGAAAGATTCGGGTAAGGAATTTGACGTGACAACCGATCCAGCGAGTTTCGAAGAAGTGAAAAAGGCCATTGAGGAAGCCGGTTTCAAATTAAACTACGCTGATGTTACAATGGTTGCCCAAAGCACTGTTCGCTTGAGTGGAAAAGAGGCGGAACAGATGCTGAAGTTAATGGAAGGGCTTGAAGATTCTGATGACGTCACGAAAGTTTACGGCAATTTCGATATTGCCGAAGAGGAGATGGAACGGCTCAGTGCATAAACATTCCTGTTTCAGTTAGGTTATAAGCCACCCCTTCTAAAGGAAAGTGATTGGGTGGCTTTTTCACATCTGGAGAAACTCTTTTGGTGAAGGCAATTGGAATCGATCCGGGTTTGGCCATGACAGGCTTTGGAGTGGTAGAGGCTCTTCCCCGGGGAGGGAAAGCTTGTGATTGGGGAGCCATTCGAACCGAAGCAAACTGTCCTATTCCCCTCCGTTTAAAAACCATCTATGATGAACTCAAAGGACTTCTCGAGAAGTGGAGACCCAATCTTCTCGTCTTAGAAGAGGTCTTTGTCTTGAAACAATTCCCCAAGGCAGCCATTCAGTTAGGAGAAGTAAGAGGGGTGATCTACCTCGCAGCCCAGGAGATGGATATTCCTGTGGTCGAAGTGAGACCGACGGAAGTGAAGAGTGCGTTGACAGGAAGTGGTCGGGCTGATAAGGAACAGATGAAGAAGGCGATACGCCAAATTCTCAGGATCGAGAATCCCCTGAGCTCGAGCCACGCTGGCGATGCCCTTGCCCTGGCCTTGACTGGCCTTTCTCGAAATGAAAATTTTCATTGGTGATAGTGATGGGGATCGGTGACGGTTATTTCTTACTAACACCAACACTATTCACTATCACGATTTAGGAAAGCAAATGATTCGATATATCGAAGGGAAATTGCTCAAGAAAGAAGAAGATAGGATAGTCGTTTTAGCTAATGGGGTAGGTTATGAAATCCTCCTTCCTGCCATTGTTCGACAGACCTTCAGTCCAAAGAGAGCGGGTGAGGATGGAGAGATCGTCAGACTTTATATTTATTACCATCAGACCGAAAGACAACCCAAGCCCCTCCTTATCGGGTTCAACTTCGAACCGGAGAAGGAATTCTTTGAGAAATTCATTACCGTGGAAGACATTGGTCCACCCAGTGCGGTGAAGGCCTTAATGATGCCCATCCCAAAGATTGCCAAGGCGATAGAGGAAAGGGATTCGAAAACCCTCGAAAGCCTGAAGGGAGTCGGGAAAAGGACAGCGGATAAGATTATCGCTACCCTTCAAGGAAAGGTTGGTAAATTTGCGCTAATGAGGGAGGATCAAATTCCAGTTGATGTGGAGGTCGTGGACTTTAAGAAACAGGTGGAAGAAGTTTTGGTGAAGGACCTTGGCCACAAGTTAAGCGAAGCACAGAGGCTGGTCAAGGAGGCAATGCTGAGAAATCCAAATATCTCAACCCCGGAAGAATTGTTTGAAGAGGTGTATCGAGGACAAAAAGAGATTTCACCTTAATATAGTATGCGAAAATATTTCAAAACCTTTACCAAACGGACGTTCAAGCTTTTTCAACATACTTGCATGCTTTTTGTAATTTTTTCTGCAACCGATAAATTTATTCTTGGAGACGGAGATGAAGAAATCCGAAGAGGAGAGACGATCTGATCCGAAGATGGAAGCTGAAGAGGTTCAGCCTGAAGCTGAAGATTATCTCAACCTGAGGCCGCGTAACCTTTCTGAATACATCGGTCAAAAACAGGTGGTGGAAACCTTGGAGATTGCCATCCAGGCAGCCAAAAAACGTGGGGAGCCTCTTGACCATATTCTTTTTCATTCCCCACCAGGATTGGGAAAAACTACCCTTGCCCATATCATTGCCACAGAATTGGGGGTTCGCATTGTCACCTCCTCCGGGCCTGCTATCGAAAAAGGAGGCGACCTGATCAGCATCCTCACCCATCTGGAAAGAGGGGATGTCCTGTTTATCGATGAGGTGCACAGACTTCCCAAGGTGGTGGAAGAATTCCTCTACCCGGCCATGGAAGATTTTTGCATTGATTTCATTTTTGATAAAGGGGCTCATGCCAGAAGCCATCGGTATCGGTTGGAACGGTTCACCTTTGTGGGTGCTACCACACGGGCCGGGCTCCTTTCCGCACCACTTCGGGAACGCTTTGGAATATTGAGAAACCTCGATTTCTATTCTGTGGAAGAACTCTGCCAGGTGGTCAGGCGTTCTGCCGCTCTCTTAAGAGTTCCCATTGATGAAGGGGGGACAGAGGAAATCGCCAAGCGGTCAAGAGGGACACCAAGAATTTCGAACCGGCTTCTCAAAAGGGTCAGAGATTTTGCCGAGATCCGGGGACAGGGGAAGATCGACAAAGCCATTGCGGATGAGGCACTGCGTTTGGAAGGAGTGGATGAAATCGGTTTGACAAGCCTTGACCGAAGGTTTCTGGAGACCATCATCCGGTATTACAGGGGAGGGCCGGTGGGTCTTGAGGCGATTGCCGCTACTCTTCAGGAAGAATCGGATACACTGGTCGATATGATTGAACCCTTTCTCCTTAAGATCGGTTTTGTGGCAAGGATGCAGAATGGGAGGAAGGCCACAGAATTGGCCTACCAGCATTTCGGGCTCCCCTATTCAGAATCAGGGAGACAACTCTCCCTTCCCACCCGAAAAAAACATTGATCCCATTTCAACTGATAGATCTGAAAAAGAACAAGATTAACCCCGGATTTCTTTATTAATCTCAATTTTGGCTTTGGCCTTTAATTGTTCGAGCCAATTCTGAAATGCCTCTTCCTGTTTCTGGTAACTCAGCCGTTTCTCAAGGTTTTTCTTCACCGATTGGAATTTAGTCTGATCCGCAGGTTCATAGCCAGATAACCTCACCACAAAATACCCATCCTTTGTCCGAATGATTTCTTTGGGAACAGGATTTTTTTCTGTCAGCGAGGCGAGTATTCCCATAAACTCCCTGGTAGGACCAATTTTGGGAACTACCCCAGCGGTCCGGGTGAAAAAACCGGTCTCTTCCAAATGAAAGCCTTTCTCCCTTGCAACGTCTCTGATGTTTTTGCCTGTTCCTATCTGTTTAAGGAGTTCTTCAGCCACCTGACGAGCTTTCTCCTCTGCCTTTGTTCCGATGACCTTTCGAGTCACCCCTTCTTTTACCTCATTCAGAGGCGGGATCCGAGAGTCCTTCTTATTCACTAACTTCAAGATATAGAAATTGGGTGGGATACTAACCACAGGAGAGATCTCTCCCAACTTCAAAGAGAAGGCACTGGAATAGAAAGAAGGATTCCTGCCAATATCCGGGATTTCATCGCCTTCTTTAAAAAGGCCTGTCGTCTTAATTGGAACATCCTTTTCTCTTGAATATCCTTCTAAATCGCGGCTACGGAAAAGGGAGTAGAAAGCGTCGTCCGCTTTTCGGGAAGCTTCTGCTTTTGCCTTCTCCTTCTTTAAGGCCTGAAGGACCTGGTCTTTCACTTCCTCGAAAGATTTTTGTTTCTCCTCCCTGACCTCCTCTATTTTTAAAATATGAAACCCATCTCTTGCTGCTAACACTCCAGTCAGGTCACCCGCCTTCATCGAAAAGAGAAGTGATTCAACTTGTTCACCTAACATCCCTTTTTGAATCCATCCGAGGTCGCCGCCTTTAGAAGCGTTTTCCGCTTCGGAATACTGCTTTGCTAATGAACCAAAATCCTTTGTCTTTTTGGCTTTCGCCAAAATCTCTTCGGCTTTTTTCTTTTTCGCCTCCAATTGATCGGATGTGTCTTGGGGTCCTGCTTTGATCAGGATGTCCTTCACCCTCACCTGTTTGGGTATCTTAAAAGTATCTTTTCGGAGATCATAATATCGTTTGATTTCATCTGGAGAAACTTGGACTTTGCTTTCAAAATCAGAAGGACGGAAGAGGAGATATTGAATCTGAACAAAAGTGGGAATTCTGAATTCCTCTTGATGTTTCTGGTAGTAGTCCTTTATCTCAATCTCATTTGCACTAACCTGGCCCTTGAAAGAGTCAGGAGAGATCTTTAGGAAGAAGAGGTCGATTCGTTCATTCTCAAAGAGGTAAGTCTCCAATATTTCTTCCTCTGAAACCATTCCACTGTTCATTTTGATCAGACTCACTGCCTTTGAGAGCAGAAGATTTTCCCGTTGACTCTGCTCAAACTGTTCCGGGGTCATTCGGCTTATTCGAAGAAACTTTTCATAGCTCCTTTTGTCAAACTGGCCATTCACCTGAAAAGCCGGGACAGATTCAATGGCCCCCCTCAGTTCTTCATCAGGGATGGAAAGCCCCAATCTTTTTGCCTCTTGAAGGATGAGAATCTTGGCGATGAGGTTGTCTAAAATCTGGTCTTTTAGACGGAGTTCTTCGATCATCTTCTCCGAAAAGGATGGGCCCAATGCCTCTCGATATTGTTTGATTGCATTTTGAAAGGCATCATTATACTCCCTCCATTCAATGGTGACTTCATTCACTTTAGCCGCATAGGTCTCCTTTTTCCTGAGGTAGGAATAACCTCCAAAAAACAAGACGAAAGAAAGGGCCACCAATATCAGGATAGCCTTAAGTAACCATGAGGATGCAAAATCTCTCATCATTTTCAACATAAGTTTTCTCTCCTCCGAAACCCAATATTAATCAATCCCTCTTAAAAAGACAAGAGGCTTTGAGCCATGAGGGGAGTATCTTTGATTCCATGATGGAAAGATGAACGTAGTAGGAAGCGGACAGACTGGGTTTCGAAAGATTTAGGATTGCGGCTCTTTTAGAATGGTAGGGGTAATCATGCTTGTCGCTAAAAATAAGTTTTTATGTGGTTTTGGAGCGTTCGAATCTGATCCAAGAGATGTTCCGCCCTAAATCTTTCTCACCCGGCCTGTCCGCTTCCTCACCATCTTAAAGAGTCACCTGATATCCATATGGATCTCTGTCACAGAAAAAAAGATGCTTACAGATATGAGCCCCGGAAAAGAATTCTCTTGATTCTTTATGATTTTTGGGTAAAGAATGCATCATGAAGAAGCAATCAAGAGGCAAATCAGAGATTTCTGAAAAAGTCCAGAAATCTCTGATTACGCTCCTGCCTGCCGGTAGGCAGGGATTATGAAACGATTGCACAGATTAGAAACGCATTGAAAAATTAAGTAAAATCCGTGTAATCTTTCTTTGAAACCCGTGTGATCATGAGAGCGTAAAATTACTACTTCAGAGCTCTCAATATTACTTTTAGGGGGAGGGAAAACGATGTATGATTTTCTTTTAACAGAGGAAGAGAAGAAGTTGCAAGAGGAAGTCAGAAGGTTCGTCAGGGAAAAGGTGCCCAGTTCACTGATTCGAGCGATGGATGCTGATCAGGTGAAGTATCCGAAGGAGTATATCGAAAGTCTGGCAGCACAGAATATTATCGGACTTCGTTTCTCCAAAGAATGGGGAGGTAGGGGAATGAAGTGGACAGGGGAGGTGGCGGCCATTGAAGAGATTGGTGTCCTTGGGTCAGGAATGACCTGCCTCTACTCCTTGGTGAGCATCTGTGGCGAGGCGATCCATCATTTTGGCACCCCAGAGCAGAAGGCAAAATATTTGAAACCTACCCTTGAGGGGAAGCTCTGCTGTGCAGAGGCACTCACTGAACCCCGGGGAGGATCCGACTTTTTTGGGGCGACCACTATCGCCAAGAAGGATGGGGACCATTATATCCTTAATGGCCAGAAGCGTTTTGTAGTGGGAGCAGAGGGGGCAGATTATTTCCTGGTCTATGCAAAGACAGCACCAGAGGCTGAGCCCCACCAATCCATTTCCTGTTTCATTGTAGAAAGGGATATGGGTGTAGAAGTCAAGCATGTCTACGGACTTCTGGGTTCACGGGGGGGAGGGACAGGCCGTCTCTATTTTCGCGACACCAGGGTACCGGCAAAAAATCTTGTTGGGCCGTTAAATGGAGGTTTCCTGGTCTTCAACCAGATGATGATTCCTGAACGATTGACCACTGCCGCCGGAGCACTCGGCATGGCCCGGTGCTGTCTGGAGATCGCTACACGATATAGCGACCGGAGAAAGGCCTTTGGAGAGACGATTCGGAAATTTGAAGCAGTCAGTTTTAAAATAGCTGATTCTATTGCAAAACTTGATGCTGCTCGCAGTCTTGTCTATGTAACGGCAAAGCATGTGGACGAAGGCTTTGATTCGAGGAGGATGGTTTCCGAGGCAAAAAAGACCTCTACAGAGATGCTCTGGGAGGTTGTCAACAATTCGATGCAAGTGATGGGCGGGATCGGATATACAAATGTTTATCCGATCGAGCGTTTCTTCCGTGACGCCAGATTACAGATGATCTGGACCGGAACGAATGAAATCATGAACCTTCTCATTCAGCATGAATTCTATAGAGAGACACTCAAAAGAAAGAGTGATGCAAGAGATGTAGAAAAAGATGCCACTGACTTAGAAGGAGAAGAAGAAAAGGTGTATGAATAACAGGATATTTGGAAAAGTCGTTCTTCGCTGCTCAGAATATTTTTTCGACAATTCTAAAGCTTGCTTCACTGCAAATCCGAAACTCGCCCTTTAGGCTCAAACATCGGATTTGCAACCGTTACGCTTCGCTAAGAATTGTTACCGAAAAAATCTTAATTCGCGCTCAGAACTCCTTTTTCAAATATCCTAAAGATGTTGGCGGTAATATTGAATGGCGGACCGTATTTGCATCACTGGAGTTGGAGTGGTTTCTCCGATTGGAATCGGGAAGGAGGAATTCCTTTCTTCATTAAAGAATGGTCAATCCGGCATTGAGGAGATTAAAGAATTTGATACCCATTTCTCTCGTTCCAAAAAGGGAGGAGTGATCCGATCTTTCCATCCCAAAGATTTCATACCGGCAAGTAAGATCCGACGCCTTGATCGGGCGAGTCAATTTGCCATCGCGGCGTCAAAATTAGCTTTAGCCGATGCCAAGTTTTCCGTTACTCAAGAGAACAGCTCAAGGATTGGGGTTGTTCTTGGCTCTGGTTTTTGTGGCCTCTCAAGTTCAGAGGAATTCCACCGGGGCCAGGTTCTGAAAGGATTTCTGGACTTAAACCCCATGCTTTTTCCCAACACTGTTCCCAATGCTCCTTCCAGCTATGTCTCCATTGAACTTGGAATTCAAGGGGTCAATTCCACATTGGTTCAATCCTTCTGCACAGCAGAGGCTGCTATCCTTTTTGCCTGTGATCAACTTCGGAAAGGGAAGGCAGATCTCATTCTCACAGGGGGAGTGGATGAATTGAGTGAGTTTCTGTTTCGCGGGTTTTCAGAACTTCATCTCTTAGCCATGGATCAGGGACATGGGGAGAAGTCGTGCCCTTATGATAAAATAAGAAACGGACTGGTATTAGGAGAAGGCGCTGGATTATTGTTGATCGAAAATGAGGAACACGCCCGATCGAGGGGGGTAAGGATTTATGGTTATATTTTAGGTTATAGTTTAGTAGGGAAGTCATCTAAGGGTGACGGGTCAGAGGATTTGGAACGCTCTATTAAAATGACACTCAGGGGGAAAGAAGATATTTCAATCAATTATCTCAGCGGGGCTGGGAATTCATCTAAAGTATTGGATGCCTTGGAGGCCAAAGGGATTAAAAAGACTTTTCCAGCACAGTATCCTGAGATTCCTGTTAGTTCAATCAAATCAATGATGGGAGAAGCAATTGCATCCGGTGGGGCGAGAATGGTGGCCAATGTGCTCTCTATGGAAAATGGCTTCATTCCACCTACCATCAATTATCTGAATCCAGATCCAAGCTGTGATCTCCATTATGTCGTCAATCAAAGATTGGATCGAGAAATTCGAACGGTCCTGCATTTGGGGATTTCACCAGAAAATTGCTTTTCATCTATTCTGGTAGGTGTTGAATGGAGTGGATAACCATCTATTGGAAATTAATTCTCCTCTTCACCGTCATCCACTTTACTCTGGGGCGATCTTTCTCTGTGCTTTTTGCCATCTTCAACCAAATGCCAGTCTTCCTTTACTTTCCTCTGGCCCTGGCTTATGACTATGTTCAAATCCCAGTGTATGGCATCGTTTTGGAACATTCGAGTAGGAGTTTCTTCCCCATACGATGGTTGAAGAAAAAAACCGACTATTTTTTGACCCATTTAGAAGAGAGACCGATTTTAAAGAAGGTGATGTCCCTGGGGAATGTGGGATTGATCCTGCTTTCTGCCCTCCCTATTCGAGGTTTTGGGATCCTTTCAGCGAGCATCGTCAGTTTCTTTCTCAAAAAAGGGAGGGTTGAAGGAACCTTTCTCCTGATGACCGGCTCCTTCATAGGTATTTTCATCATCATGGGGATTGCGAAGGGGATCTTTAAAATTCTATCTCTCTTTTAGGCATTTGTGAACAAAAGGATATGCTTAATGTCAAATGTCAAAGCTCAAAGTTCAAATAAAATCCAAAGTTTAAATTTCAAAAAATAAATTTGATATTTGATAATTTAGCATTGATTTGACATTTGGATTTTGGCATTTGAAATTTTATCTACTTAATTACGGATTAAGATGAAAATGATCGACCTCGATGAGATCTTGAAAAGACTACCCCATGCTTTTCCTTTTCGAATGATCGATCGGATCATCGAGATCGAAAAAGGAAAGAAGGCCGTTGCCCTTAAAAATGTAAGCATTGATGAACCGTATTTTTCAGGTCATTTCCAAAACGACCCTGTCATGCCAGGAGTATTGATTCTCGAAGCGATGGCGCAAACCGGAGGGCTGGCCTTTCAATCATCCTTTGAAAAGGAAGAGGAGGGGATTCCAGTATTGGCAAGGATTGAAGAATTTCGATTGAAAAGAAGAGTGATACCAGGAGATCAACTTATCATCGAGGCAGAAGTTTTATATATCTTCTCTAACCTGGCCAAGGTCAAAGTTCAGGCCAAAGTTGGAGGAGAGATCGTGGCTGAAGGAACGATTGTTTTAGCCAAAGGACAGGATTTAAAGTTTTGAGTTCGGAGTTCAGCCCGTCCTCCGCAGTAGCTCTGCTACGGAGGATGGAAGTTCGGAGATTCAAAATTAAATTCTCCGAACTACGAACTAATCACTCCGAACTATTTTTTTCAAAATCCATATGAGGGAACGAATTTCAGAGTCCGGTATTATTGAAGATCAGGAGTTGGCAGAATATTACAACCTCATGGCCAAACGACATATGAGGGTTCCTTGCCAGAGGGTTCTCAAACGGGTGTTGGCCAAGGGGATTGAGAAGGGAAGGGCGATTGATGTTGGGACAGGCCCTGGAATTTTCCCTATCTTTATATCAAAGGCCATTCCGGGGATTCGATTTAAAGGAATTGATCTCTCTCCTGTCATGGTTGATCTTGCTAGGAGGAATGCCATTGAAGAGGGAATAAACAATAGGATTGAGTTTGAAGTTAGCTCGGCCTACTCCCTCCCAGTCGAAGATCATTCCTTAGATCTTGTTATCTGCATTAACACTATCCACCATTTAGATCGTCCGATTGACTTCTTCAACGAGGTAGCCCGATCCTTGAAGGAAGAGGGGGCGTTTGTTATAGTTGATTTCCATAGGGATACTTCTCTTATCTTCATTGGGATTTTCAACCTTTTCTGGAAAATTTTTTTCGGGAAACATCCCAAAGCAAGAAGAGGCTTTTTGGATTCGGTCTATTCTTCTTATACCGTTGAGGAATGTCGGAACTTTTTGCAGCAGTCGGAATTGAGAAATTGGAAGCTTTATACTCGAACCGTTGAGATGTGGATTGAACCTATTGCACATATAGGGAGGAGGGAGCTATGAAAAAAAGAGTAAAAATGGAGTTCGTTTTGTTGTTAGGAATTATGTTCATCTTTTTCGCAACCTCAGTTTGGGCTGCCTACAATATGGTGTCGGATCCCAGAGTTTATCAGTACTCCAATCATAAAGCTAAGAAGCAATATTCAGTGACGCTCCAAGTAAAGGTGGTAAAGGATAATCGACCTGAAAAAGAAAAAGTTCAAAAGGACGATGAGCATCCATATACCTTTGATGCTTTATGGCCCGAATTGGTAGATGAAATGTTGGCAAAGGTATTGGAGAGGGAGTTCAGCCAATCAGGATTGGTGAAGTCGGTTGATCTGAAGAATGAGAAAGCCGATTATGTTCTTGTCATTGAACTCAACTCCTTCCATGGTCGATGGGCTTCTGTACCTCAATCATTTAAGCCCGTCTATGACATTTATGGCAACACGGAATTTTCAGCACGGCTTGTATCTCGAAAGGCAGATAGGACTCTTTTTAAAAAGAACTATGCTGAAAGATCGAAGACTCAAGCAAGCCAGTTCAGAAATAAGTATGGTTTTTGTGTCGTGGAGGCAGGCAAAACTTTCGGAGAGGCAGCCGTAAAATTAATGACAGATGTTGAAATCGCCCTTTCAGGAGGCAAAGTTAGCGAGTATTAGCAGGCTGCTGAAAAACGCTCATCTGCGGCGTTCCCCCTGCCTACCGACAGGCAGGCTCATCCTCGCCCTGTTAGATGAGCAGCTAGATTTTGGAGAGAATCAGTGAAAGATATCAGCTTTCAAATAGCTGCAAAACCAATCAGGGCTCTATCTAACAGGGCAAGTCGTTGCGGCGTACGACCAAGTACGCCTCACTCCTCAAGATTTCGGGCGCCCCCGAGAGCGGGATTTCGCAAGCTCAACTTGCATGTGGGCATTTTTGAGCAGCCTGGAAGAAAATGACTTTTTCAACACCGTTAGAACGCATAAGGATACCTGAAGATCATCCCCCTAAATTTTCTCTTACAAAAGATGAAGGGGGATTTTAATGAAGATGAAGACAAATCATGAGATGGAGGTAATCGATTGCCCTCTTTGTGGAGAATCGGAAAGCTTTCCACTTCTTCAAGAAGGTTCTTTTCAAATGGTGAGGTGCTCTTCTTGTCAATTCATTTATCTCAACCCAAGACCAACGAGTGAATTTCTTCTTCGTTTCTACCAAGACTACCTTCCGGAGAATGGATCCTCTATTAAAGCATGGCAGAGGATGATGGAACCGGTCTTCAAAAAGGCAGCCAACCTAATACAACAACATAAAGAGAAAGGTGAGTTGTTAGATGTGGGTTCTGGTTTTGGATTCTTTCTTTCGGAGATGAAGAAGAGGGGATGGGAGGTCATGGGTGTAGAGGTCTCCCAAAAAGCGATGGACTATACAAGGGACGTTTTAGGACTGACGATTCATCCTGGACCTTTGGAGAAAGTAGGTTTTTCAGAAAGTCATTTTGATGCCGTCACAGTTTTTTATGTGATCGAACACCTTCCAAACCCGATCGTCTTTCTTAAAGAATGCTACCGCATTCTCAAACCAGGAGGGCTCCTCCTTTTGAGATACCCTCATACCACGCCCATCAAGAACCTTCTCCATTTTTTTGGCATTAATAATCGCTTATACGATCTGCCTGCTCATCTCTCCGATTTCTCGCCGAAGATGATTCAGCGATGTTTAGAGGGAATTGGGTTTGGAAAATGCCGACACTTGATCGGTGGGTACACGCTACCCAGTCATTTGGGGAAGCGAGTAGCCTCTATTCTTTTTGGGAATCTTTCAGAAGCCTTTTATTATCTCAGCCTGGGGAAAATCCTTTTTCCAGGAGTCAGTAAAACTATATTGGCTTTTAAAAGTAATTCGAATAATAAAGGTAAAAATAATATCTCTCCTTGATGAGGGGAGTCTATTTTCTCCCTCCCCCTTGATGGGGGAGGGTGTGGGTGGCCGCCGGCTCTGAGAGCCTCTGGCTCGGAGAGGGGTGGACAAAAGGACCAGGTTTTCCCCCCTCCCCTTTATCCCCTCCCGCCAGGGGAGGGGGGATTTTTGAGAAGATATGAAATTTTGGCTTTTGATTCTCATTTCTCTTCTTCTGATACCTCTTCCCGTCAAGGGGGCAGCCCCAATGGGCGTCGATGAAGTGGTAAAGCGTCTGAAAGAAGTTCAGGAAAAAACAAAGGATTTTTCTGCTGACCTTTATCAAGAGAAAAAGCTTTCTCTCCTCAGGGAAAAAATCATTTCGAGGGGGAACATTCGATTTAAGAAACCGGATAAGGTTTCCATCGAATTTTTCCATCCAGAAACAAGCCAGATGGTCTTCGATGGAAAGACTGTTCTTCTTTACTTTAAAGAAGAGAAGTTGGCAGAACGTTATTCAGTTCGCTCCAACCCGATTGCAGAGCGATACCTTCTTTTCTCAAAAGATCCCTTTCAAGAAAAATTAGCGGAGTGGAAGATTATAGAGGATCGGGATTCATTCTTGGTGATGGAGATCTACCCTAAAGTGAAAGATCCTCTCTTTGTGAAAACAAGACTTTGGGTTTCAAAGAAGAGCTGGATGGTAATAGGGATGGAGATGATTGAAAAAAATGGGGATACCACCTCCATCAGGTATTCAAATATGAAAGTGAATACAGGCCTTAAGGATTCGGATTTTGAGATTCATCTTCCCAAAGATGTGAAGATCACGGACGTCAAATGAGGAAGAGGGTTGTCATCACAGGTCTGGGAGTGGTCAGTGCCGTGGGAAATAGCCTCCCTGAATTCTGGAATTCTCTCATTGAGGGAAGAGATGGAGCAAAAGAAATTACTGCCTTCGATGCCTCTGCCTACCGAACGAAGATTGCTGCAGAGGTTTCCCATCTGGACCCTGAGGTCCATTTTTCAAAGAAGGAGATTCGACGCCTCTCCCGATGTGACCAATTCGGCTTGATTGCATTTAGAGAAGCCTGGGAAGCTGCTTGTCTTGATCGAGATTCATATGATCAGGAAAGGGCAGGGGTTGTATTGGGAGCAGGCTCCGGCGGCATTCTCTCGGTCGAAAAATATTTTAGAGATTTCTATCAGGGGCAAAAGAAATCCTCCCCTTCGCTTCTCATCTCTTACTCCCTCGCCACGACCACAGACCTTATTGCTATTGAATCAGGGCTGAAAGGGCCCAGGACCACCACCGCAACGGTCTGCTCTTCAAGCTCTGCCTCCATCGGTGTGGCCTATGAAATGATTCAAATGGGTTTGGCTGATGTAATGGTGACTGGAGGAAGTGATTCTCTTTGCGAGGTTTCCTACAGTGGATTCAGCAGCCTGAAATTAGTTGATCCTGAAAGTTGTAAACCCTTCGATAAGCGAAGACAGGGGTTGGTCATCGGTGAAGGAGCGGGTATCCTCATTCTCGAGGAACTGGAGCATGCCTTGAAAAGAAAGGCTCCAATCCACGCAGAGTTTTTAGGATATGGGATCTGCGCCGATGCCTATCATCTCACCGCGCCGGAACCCAATGGAGAGGGTGTGGAGAGAGTGATACGAATTGCCTTAGCCCATGCTGGAATCTCTCCAGAAGAAGTCGATACCATCAATGCCCATGGTACGGCCACTCCTTTTAATGACATTGCCGAGACAAGAGGGATTAAGCGGGTTTTCGGAGAAAAGGCAAAAGAGATTCCCATCAGCGGAATCAAATCTATGATTGGACACTGTCTTGGCTCTGCAGGTGGAATTGAAGCTGTAGCAACGGTGATGACCCTGGAGGCAGGGATTATTCCTCCTACGATTCACTATGAAGTACCGGATCCCCTTTGCGATCTGAATTATACGCCCAATCAATCCGTCAAAAAGAATGTTCGGATTGCCCTCTCGAATTCGTTCGCCTTCGGGGGAAATAATGTGTGTCTGGTGTTTGGAAAGTATAATAAATAGTTCGGAGTAATTAATACAAACGCAATAAATAAAGTGACATCACCCCCTCCCTAACCCTCCCCCCTTGAGGGGGAGGGGAGGGTGGGGGGTAAAATGAATTAATACGTTTGTATTAGTTCGTAGTTCGGAGTTAAAAAATTAAATGCTCCGAACCCTGAACTCCGAACTCATAACTTGATATTTATGAGCCATCGAGTGGTCATCACAGGTTTGGGAATCGTTTCCTCTATTGGCATCGGTAAAGAGGCATTCTGGGAGAATTGTCTTCAGGGAATCTCTGGAATTAAACCGATTCAAGGGTTTGACGTAAGTTCCTACCGTTCTCGATCAGGAGCCCAACTGCCAGAGATCGATTTCAAAGCCTTTATCAAACCTGCTAATCTCAGAAGGATGGATCGAATTGGGAAAATCGTTGTCTCAGCCGTCCGATTAGCCATTGATGATTCAGGCCTCAACCTGAAGGAAGAGGATTCCAGTCGAATGGGAATTTCAATTGGTACAGGTCTGGGGAGTTCAGATACTGTAGACCAGTTCTTCCGTTCCCTTTTAAAAGAGGGACCTATCGGAGCTGCCCCCCTGCTTTTTCAAACTGCTGTACCCAATGCCATCACCAGCCACTGCGCCATCGAATATGGAATCAAGGGAGTGAATATTACTTTTTCCCATAAAGAATCCTCCACCGAGATGGCCATGACCTTTGCTTATCATCTACTGAAAGAGGGAAGGGCAGATGTCATCTTCGCAGGAGGAGGTGATGAGTTGAGCGAGCCTCTCTATCATGTCTATTCGATGTTAGGTGTCTTATCTCCAGGAAGAAGAAAGGGTGCAGAAGGGATGAGGCCTTTTGACCAGGATCGGAATGGGATTGTACTGGGAGAAGGAAGTGGAATCATCGTCTTAGAGACATTGGAGCATGCGAAAAAGAGGGGAGCGAAAATATTCGCTGAGATGGCTGGTGTGGGGCTTTCAGGAAGTACGGATGGACTTCTCCGATATGGTCTCAAAGGAGATTCGATTGCCAAAGCGATGTCTTTGGCAGCCAATGAACTTAAAACAGTCGATTATATTTCAGCAGCAGCCAATTCCACTCCTGATTTGGATCGAGCAGAGACCCTTGCCATCAAAAAGGTTTTTAAAGAGAGAGCGAAAGAGATTTCCGTGAGCAGCCTCAAATCAACGCTCGGGGAGTTTGATGGTTCAGGAGGGATCAGGGCCTGCGCCGCCGCTTTAAGCCTTTATCATGGGATAATTCCTCCCACAATCGGAACAAAGCATCTCGATCCTCAATGTGATTTGAATGTGGTCCTTGGTGGGCCGAAGAAAAAGGAGATACGATCCGCATTGCTCAACGGCTGTTCTAATGGCGGGTCAAATATTTCTCTTTGGTTTAAACGTCACGGATAAAATCCCTCCCAACCTCCCTTTGTCAAAGGGAAGGGAATTGATACTCCCCTTTTTGCATACCCACCTTATTTATCTAAGCTCTCAAGGAAATCGGAAAGTCTGACGATCTTTATATTCTGAAAGTCTTTTAGAAAGAGCAGATGTTTGTCTCCCGTTACAATAAAATCAGCCTTTGCTGCTACGGCACATTCGAGAATGCGATTATCTGGTTCATCGGTAAGAAGATGAAGGTGGGGAAGGGTTTTTATAATGGTTGCAACTTTAGAAATAGTTTTTAAAAGGCGCTCAATTTTGTCCACTTGCCAACCAAATTTTTCTCTGAGTTTTTGTGCTGTTTCAGTAAGAATGGCAACTGATGAGTAAAGGTCAAAGCTTCCTCTCAAAGCACTCAAATAAGCTTCTTCAGCTTTACCTCCAGGAATAACGAAGGCAGAAATGAAAATATTCGTATCAAAGACTACTTTCAAACTCAACGATCCTCGAATACGATTCTTTCAACATCTTTTTCAGTAAAAATACCCTTCTTCTTGGCAAACTTTGCTCCTTCCCTTTGAAGGTCAAAAAAATCCTGTTCCAGAGCGCGAGCTTTATAGGATAGGAACATATCCCGAAATAATTGGCTCTTATTTTTTGCCTCTTTTTGGGCGATTTTCGCATAATCCTCCGCTATTTCCGGTGGGATAGAAATGGTCACTGCCACCCGTCTTCTCTTCATAAAAATCTCCCTTCATAAAATCTGTATGACAAAATCATACCAAATTTCTTAAGTCTTTACAACCTTTCTTTTTAGGTTTATCTTGGTTGGGCAAAAAACGAATCGATTAGTTTGAGGGTGATGCTGGGTTTGCTGTAGACAATAAAAATGGCCTTCCTATGATCTGTTATGCATAGGGAACATCTATTGCTTCATCCCTTTGCAGTTTCCCTTTTTTATTTCTTCAATCAACTCATCGATCGTGTGTACAGAATTTTTAAACTCGGTGAAAGCCCTACCTACCTGCTCCTTACTATGGCAATCGCTTCCTCCTATTGACGGAAGATTTTTGAGTCTGGCGACATGGATGGCCTTTTGATTCATATTCTCTAAGTCGATACCATTATGTGTCTCAATGGCATCAATGCCATCAATCTTAAGCACCTTTTCACCAAAGGAATCCCATCCCCTGAAGGGATGAGCGGGGACACAGATTCCACCATGCCTATGAACCTTTTCTAATACACGGAAGAGATCTAAATAATTTTGGCTGTACCACGGATCCCAGGAGTCTTCCCTTAAACCGTAGACCAACAGATGCCCATGACTTGTATAGAGTTCAACACCTCGGAAGATATAGAAGCCTTCAGGTACCTTTATTCTTTCGATCACCCACATGTCTAAAAGAGAAGAATGTTCAGTAATGCAGACTCCATCCAGATTCATTCTGATCGCCTGTTCTACTAATTCCTCAGGTTCAAGGTAGTTATCGCCTGAATATTTGGTGTGGCAGTGTAGATCAATCTCCAAAATTTCTTCCCTGTTTTGCGAGAAACCCATCTATCAGTTTGCGGGCGATGCTAATTCTCCCGGGAATGCGGGGTAGATTGTCAGCTGTGAACCAGCCCGCATCTTCGATTTCAGCCTCATCTAGGGAGATTTCACCGCCAGCGTAAGTGGCTGTGAATCCAATCATGAGAGAATGGGGGAAGGGCCAAGGTTGACTTCCAAAGTATTTAATGTCTTTAACGTCCAGGCCAACCTCTTCCTTCACCTCACGCACTACCGCCTCCTCAAGCGACTCCCCTGGTTCAACAAATCCAGCAAGAACGCTGTACATATCTGGGAGAAAATGGCGGGATCGGGCCAAAAGGAGTTCACGACCTCGCTCGACAAGAACAATGATCGCTGGAGCCAGACGTGGGAAATGGAGCA
>Ga0299915_10001354_pt1 | contig 18228 bp, 20 predicted proteins | sample RVTome_13_FD_200263 | JGI IMG/M metagenome (GOLD analysis project Ga0299915, IMG submission 200263) | Soil microbial communities from uranium-contaminated site in the Upper Colorado River Basin, Wyoming, United States - RVT92D227 (version 2) ... | reverse complement strand
TCCGCTCCCCGCGTCGTCCCCGACGACGAGCAGCACCTCCAGACCCTCGGCGACGGTCTCGGTGTGCGGGTGTGGCCCGCCGAACGTCGCGAGAACGTCGACCCTGTCCCCCGCCTGCACCGACCCCGCGGGGACGTCCGCCTGCACGGGGAACGCCCGAAGCCCCGAGGGCACGAGCGAGGCGACGGGACCGGCTCCGGTCGCGCCCAGCCGGGTCCTGGTCAAGGGCTCTCCCACGGCGAGATCCGAGCCGACCGTGCGGCCGAGCGCTTGGTCGATCGATCCCAGAGCTCCGGGCGGTGCGAACGCGCTCGGCATCTCCTGGACGCGGAGAGCATCCTCCCCGAGCACCGTTCCCCGAGCGATGGCCTCGGCGGCCACGACCACGGGGACCGGTGTGCCGACGGCAGGACGCAGCGCTTCGAGCCTTGCCGCGTACCCGCGGACCAAGGCGAACGACAGGGCGCCGCACAGGACCGCCAGCAGCGCGAAGACCTTGGATGCGCGAGACCACCGCCTGCGCAAGGGCGCCTCCCTTTCCGCGGGTGACGTTCAGGGGGACGCCGCGACACTAACCGAACGCGACGCGTCGCACCGTGATGTTGCTCACACTCAGCGCGGCTTCTTCTCGGCGAGCGGCAGGACACGGACGCGGAGATCCTCCAGCGACTCGCGTCCGACGATCATCGCGACCGACTCGCGGATCCGCTCGCCGAGCTGCTTGGGATCGTCGGTGGTCCGAAAGCGGAGCTCGATCGTGACAAGGACGGGTTCGGCGCTCATGCGTTGCTCCCATCTCAGGCGGGCCCGAGCCCGATACCGAACCGACGGCGCCCGCGCTCAGGCCTCGGACCGTGCGCCCTTCAACGCCGTCGCGCACGGGCAATCACGTTCTGCTGGAAGCAAGGGGATCACCGCGAACAGCAGGTCACGCAGCTTCGAGTTGTTCTCTGCGAAGACCCGGAGGACCTCTTCGTTGGTGACCGGCGGCTCCCCCTCGAAGCCGATGTCGTAGTCGGTGATCAAGGAGATGTTCGCGTAGCAGATCTCGAGCTCGCGCGCGAGGGCCGCCTCCGGGTACTGGGTCATGTTGATGACCTCCCATCCGGCGGCCGTGAACCACGCCGACTCCGCCCGGGTGGAGAATCGTGGTCCCTCGATCACTACGACCGTCCCGCTGTCGTGCATCGAGATCCCGAGCTCGTGCCCCTTGGCGATCGTCACCGCGCGCATCGTCGGGCAGTAGGGGTCGGCGAAGGAGATGTGCATCGTGTCCGGCCCGTTGTAGAAGGTGGCCGCTCGGTTGCGGGTTCGGTCGACGAGCTGGTCGCACACGACGAAGTCCCCACGCTTCACGTGAGGCTGCAGCGACCCGCAGGCGTTCGGTCCGAGGATGCGCTGCACGCCGAGCTCCTTCATCGCCCAAACGTTGGCGAGGTACGGGATCCGATGGGGCGGGAGCTCGTGTCCCACTCCATGCCGAGGGATGAAGACGACCTGACTGCCTTGGACGTCGCCGACCACCGGCGGCGCCGATGGCTTGCCGTAGGGCGTGTCTACGTCGATTGTCACGGTCGCCTCGAGGAACGCGTAGAACCCCGAGCCTCCGAACACGCCTATCGTCGCGCCTGCGTTCACGTGCTCTTCTCCCCACTCGTAGCGGCGGTCTTGCCCCCGTCGGAGGGCTTGGTCGCGGGTGTCCGGTCGGATGTGGAGGATGTGGAGGAAGACCCGCTCGATGGCTCCAGACAAGGCCTGGTCTTAGGCTTGTCGCTCTTCTTCTTGCGGCTGTCCGTCGCATAGAAGCCCGAGCCCTTGAGCACGATGCCCGGCGGGTGGAAGAGCTTGCGGAGCGGGCCCCCACACACGCCGCACGTGGTCAGGGGCTGCTCCGAAAACCGCTGGAACACCTCCACGTGCTGGCCGCAGTCGGTGCACGCGTACTCGTAGGTGGGCACGGCGGAAGTGTAGCCCACGCTTGATAGACCTCAGTACGGGGGACTGGAGCCTCCGGGCGGCGTCGGGGTAGACTGCTGCTCCGCCGAGAGAGGGGCGGTCACGATGAAGGTGAGGAAGGCCGTCATCCCGGCAGCCGGGCTCGGGACCAGGTTCCTTCCGGCCACGAAAGCGCAGCCCAAGGAGATGCTGCCGATCGTGGACAAGCCCGCCATCCAGTACGTCGTCGAGGAAGCAGTCCGCGCCGGCCTGGACGACATCCTGATAATCACCGGACGCGGCAAGCGCACGATCGAGGACCACTTCGACCGCTCGTTCGAGCTCGAGCACGTCCTGGAGTCCTCGGGCAAGTTCGACGAGCTGAAGCAGGTCCGGGCGATCTCGGATCTGGGGACGGTCCACTACATCCGCCAGCGTGACCCGCTCGGCCTTGGGCATGCGGTCGCTGTGGCCGAGGACCACGTCGCAGGCGAGCCGTTCGCCGTGCTCCTCGGCGACGACATCATGGTGGAGGGCAGCCATCTCCTGCAGGACATGCTTCGGATCCACGAGCGGTACGGCCGTAGCGTGATAGCCGTACAGGAGGTGGCCCGGGACGAGATCTGTCTCTACGGCTGCGTCCAGCCCGAGTTCGTGGAGGAGCGTCTCGCCCGCGTCGTGTCCATCATCGAGAAGCCCGCACCCGAGGAGGCCCTCTCGAACCTCGCGGCGATCGGCCGCTACGTCCTCACGCCCGAGATCTTCGACGCGCTCCGCGAGACCCAGCCCGGGCGCGGCGGTGAGATCCAGCTCACCGACGCCATCAACGTGCTCGCCCAGGAGCAGGCGGTCTACGCCTACGTCTTCGAGGAGGGTCGGTTCGACGTCGGGAACAAGCTCGACTACCTCAAGGCGACGATCGAGCTCGCGATAGACCGGGAGGACGTGGGAGAGGGGCTCCGCGCGTACCTCGCGGACCTCGTGCAGCGCAAGAAGCTGCTCTAGCCTCTCGACCGGCCGTCCGGCTCGACGCCGTGGGTAGACTTGGCCGATGGCTACGAGTCCGCCACACGTCCACGACCACGAGGGCGGTGACCTCCTGTCGGTCGAGAAGGCCCGGGAGAAGGTCCTTTCACAGATCGAGCCCCTCGCGCCGCTCGAACTCCCGCTCCAAGAGGCCCACGGGTGCGTGCTCGCCGAAGACGTGGTCGCCCCGGTCGACATCCCGGATTTCTCCTCGTCGGCGATGGACGGGTTCGCCGTCCGAGCGAGTGACGTGCAATCGGCGGCGTCCGATGCGCCCGTCGAGCTTCGGATCGCCGGGCGGGCTCTCATCGGGCGGCGCCCCGAGTCCACCGTAGGCGGAGGTGAGGCGGTCCGGATCGCGACGGGCGCGCCGATGCCCGCCGGCGCCGACGCGATCGTGCCGATCGAGGACTGTGAGGTTGTCGGGGAGACGGTGCTGATCCTCGCCGCGGTCCCGGAGGGCAAGCACGTCCGGCCGAGCGGGGAAGACGTGAAGGGGGGAGAGGCTCTCGTTCGGGCTGGGCGACGGCTGGGAGCGCCCGAGATCGGGCTCCTGGCGACCGCAGGAGTCTCGCACCCGCTGGTGCATCCACAGCCCCGTGTGGTCGTGCTCTCGACCGGCGATGAGCTGGTCCCACCGACGCAGAGCGTTGAGTTCGGACAGGTCCACGACTCGAACGCCTACATCCTGTTCGGGGCCCTGCGGGAGGTGGGGGCCGTTCCGGTCATGGCCGGAATCGTGCACGACGACGCCGACGCCCTGCGCGAGACCGTTCTGAACCACATGGTCCAGGCGGACGCCTTCGTCTCCTCGGGTGGGGTCTCCGTCGGGGAGCGAGACGTCGTGAAGGCAGCCTTCTTCCGCCGGGGCGACGTGGACTTCTTCAAGGTGGCGATGCAGCCGGGCAAGCCCCAGGGCTTCGGCCATATCGAGGGAAAGCCGTACTTCGGGCTGCCGGGAAACCCCGTCAGCGTGTTCGTGTCCTTCGAAGTGCTCGTCCGCCCGGCGATCCTGAAGATGATGGGACGCAAGAACCTCTACCGGCCGGAGGTCATGGCCCGCCTGGACGCCGACCTCTCCGGGTCCAGGGCCAGGACCCAGTTCGCCAGGGTGTTCGTGCGCCGCGACGGCGAGGGCTACGTTGCCACGCCGACAGGAGGTAGGGGATCCAACCTCATCGCGACCGTCGCTCGAGCCAACGGGCTGGCGGTGGTTCCTCCCGGGGTCGAGACGGCGCTTGCCGGCAGCGAGGTCTCCGTGATGATCTTCCGGCCCATGGAGTGAGGATGCCGGAGGACGTCGCACGGATCGTGGACGTCGGGACGAAGGAGGTCACCGACCGGGTGGCGGTGGCCGAGTGCGTCGTCACTACGACGCCCGACGCCTGCGCCAAGCTCGTGGCCGGGACGCGGAAGGGGAACCCGATCGAGGCCGCGAGGATCGCCGGCGTGATGGGGGTGAAGCGCACGCCGGACCTGCTGCCGTTCTGCCACCCGATCGCAGTCACCGGCGCCGAGGTCGTGGTGGAGCCCGACCCGGAGACCGGCCGGATCCGCGTCCAGACGACGGTCCGCGCGAAGGACCGGACTGGGGTCGAGATGGAGGCGCTGACGGCAGCCGCCGTGGCCGCCCTCAGCCTGTACGACACCGCGAAGGCCTTCGACCGGGCGGCCCGGATCGACGGCCTGAGGCTCCTCGAGAAGCGAGGCGGCAAGAGCGGCCACTATCGGGCCGGGGCTTCGTAGACCCTCGGAGACCCAGGTCTCCCCCCGTCGCCTCCCCCACACGTCCTACAGCTGAGAATTTCAGCCTTGGTATTTGTTCGACCATATGTTGGGTGTTAGCGTGCAGTTCCAGCCCAGATGTTGTGGCGAACCGGGGTTTCGGCGAACAGGGGGGCTGGCGCTTGAGTTGGCTCTTACTAGCGACCTTGGGCATGATATGGGCCGCCTTTCTCCTTCCCTCGGATCGACGGAAGGCCGCGCACCGGAGCGTGGAGGATTTCGAGCGAAACATGGACTTGCTCGCGGAAACGCATAGGGCCGAGCAGGGTCGCTGGATCGTCACCCCTCGGAAGGGGACAGCGTTCGTGGGTTCGAGAGCCCGGGCTCAGGAGAGGGCACGCGAGCGTCGCCGCCGGGTCTTCATCTTCCTTCTCGAGAGCATCGGCCTCACGTTCCTCATCGGCCTCGTGCCGCCGCTGCGTGTCATGTGGTGGCTGACGTTCCTGTTCGCCGTGCTCCTCGGCGTCTACGTGTGGATGCTGATGTCGATGAAGGAACAGAGCCCGGAGGCGCGCGCCCGTCGGCGTGTGCAGGATGCGAACGTGCCGACGAGGCCGCGGCCGGCGCGCCAGCGTTACGTGTCGGAAGGGCGTGTCGCCCGGCCCTCGTTCAACGGCCTCGGTGCGCTCGGCGCCGAAGACCTTGCCGGAATCGTGGTGCGGCCGGCGCGCGACGTCGGCATGGCCCGCGTCTAGGCCGGCTCGCGGTGAACCTCGACGACATCTCCGGTGGCGTCCGCCGCCGCTTCGACCAGCGGATGGAGGCGCGCGAGCGCGCGCTCCCCGCCGCACGTCGCGCGATCCGTTCGTGCGCAAACGCTATACGCGCGATCCACCGCTCCGAGTGGGACGTCGCGCATCGCCTGATGGACGAGGCAAGAGCCGCGATAGACGATGGGCTGGAAGCCGTCCGTGACCATCCTGAGATTCGGTACGCCGGCTACCTCCAGGACGCGCAGAAGGAGTACGCGGAGGCGCGAATCACGGAGACCGTGGTCACCGGGGCCCCGAACCTGCCTACTCCCGAGGAGCTCGGTGTCGAGGACGCGCCGTATCTCAACGGAATGGCCGAGGCGATCGGCGAGGCCAGGCGGCACCTTCTGGATCTACTTCGTCAGGGGTACGTGGACCGCGGCGAGACGATCCTGTCCGCGATGGACGACATGTACTACGTGCTCGTCTCGATGGACTATCCGGACGCGATCACCCTCAACCTCCGGCGCTCCACGGACGTGGCCCGGAGCCTGATCGAGAAGACGCGCGGCGATCTGTCGATCGGGATCGTGCAGCGGGACCTCCGCGACGCGATCGACCGCCACACGAAGGACGTTCTCGGCAGGGACTGACGTGGCCGTCCGGAAGGACACGATCAAGAAGCAGTTCGCGGAGGCCATACCGCCTCTACTGGAGCCGGGCGAGCAGCCCGTCGCTGCAGTGTTCATGCAGTCCGGCGTGAGTCCCTGGGTCTACGTGTGGAGCGGGCTGCCCGGCATCATGGTCGCGTACGCGGCGGGACTCGCCCAGTACTACGTCGTGCTGACCGATCACCGGGTCCTGTTCCTTTGGGCGTCCATGATCTCGGCGCACCCGAAGGGGCTTGCGTGGGCGGATCCGCGGTCGAAGCTTTCGGTGAGCCAGTTCCGGCCGGGCAAGGTGTTCACCACGTTCCGCTACACGCCGTACGGCAAGCGGTCGATCCGGATGAACGTGCACCGTATGTGGCGCGATGAGCTCCAGATCTTCGTGCGGGAGCTGTCGCCCGTCGGATAGCGGCCGGCGAGGGGACCTCTGCTACGCTAGCCGCCGATCTCGGGGGTGTAGCTCAGACCGGTAGAGCGCTGCCTTCGCACGGCAGAGGTCGGCGGTTCGAATCCGCTCACCTCCACAAGTCAGGCGAAAGTCGGACCACTCGATCGACATGCGTGGCACGGACCTTCTTGATCCAGAGAGTGCCGTCTACGTCGAGGCGGTGGCCAGTCGCCTGCGTGGAGTCCTCGGCGAGGATCTCATCGGCGTCTACCTTCACGGCTCAGGCGCCCTTGGTGACTTCACGCCTGAGCGAAGCGACGTCGACGTACTCGCGGTCTCCTCACGAGCGCTCTACGCGGAGGAGAAGCGGAGGATCGCGGAGGACCTCAAAGAGTCCGCGCTCCCGTGCCCGGCCGTGGGACTCGAGCTCCACGTTGTCCTCTCTGGTGCCCTCCGGGAGCCCTCTGTAGCTCCACGGTTCGAGCTCCGCGTGACCACAGACAAGTCGAAGGGGACCGAGCGAGTCATCGACGGTCAGGGGCAGGCTGGGGACCCAGACCTCTTGATGCACTTCGCTGTCGTCCGCGAACGCGGCCGTGTCCTGACCGGTCCCCGGCCGTCAGGGATCTTCCCGCGCATCCCTCGGGCGTGGCTGGTCAGTGCCTTCATCGGCGAACTCCAGTGGGCTGAGCAGCACGCTTCCCCCACCTACCAGGTTCTGAACGCTTGTCGAGCGTGGCGGTACCTCGAGGACGGTGTCTTGTGCTCGAAGCTCGAAGGAGCAGTGTGGGCCAAGGACCGCGTGACCGACCCGTCCGTCATCGAGGCCGCGATTCGCCATCGACGAGGCCTCACCAAGGTCAATCCAAGTCGTAGGAAGGCGGAAGATCCTCTCCGCGAGGTACTTCGGCATCTGGAGGAAGCGCGATCCGCTGCCCTGTGAGAGGCAGATGCCCGGCTCAAAGCGCCTCAGAGTCGCCGAGAAGCCCTTGGCGGGTTCAAGAGGGTTCAAGGTTCGCGAACACCCCAACTCTTCGCCGGGCTCTTGAGCTACCTGTTCGCGGCACCAGTGGGGCCCATCCAGAGGAATAGGCACATCGGCGGATCGGCGCCACGAGAGCCGTTGGCGAAAAGTGGTACCCAACGGCGGCGAAACTCGGTACTCAATGGCGGCGGAAGTCGGTAATGTGGGGCGATGAGCGACTCCCGGTATCGGCAAAGGTTGCTCGACTCCCTGCTCAAGGAGTTGACTGCAGAGCTTCCGGCCGTGATGGTGACGGGGCCTCGGGCGACGGGCAAGACGACGATCGCCGAGCGGTATGCAGCCACCGTGGTCCACCTGGACCGGCCCGCCGAGGCCGCCGTGTTCAGGGCAGATCCTGACGCCGGTCTGGCCGAGCAGGATGAGCCCGTTCTCCTCGATGAGTGGCAGGAGGTGCCCGCGACCCTCGGCGCCGTTAAGCGCGCAGTCGACGCCGACCCAAGGCCCGGCCGATTCCTGCTGACCGGGTCGGTGCGTGCCGATCTCGAGGCGGCGACCTGGCCGGGGACCAGCCGGCTGGTACGCGTTCCAATGTACGGAATGACCGTAGGCGAACAAGAGGGCAGAGTCGGGAGGCGCCCGTTCCTCGACCGGCTGTCTTCAGGGTATCTCCCGGTGCTCCCATCGGAACGGCCCGGCCTTCGCGACTACGTGCGGCTGGCACTCACGAGCGGCTTCCCGGAGCCCGCCCTCCACATGGGACCGCGCGCCCGTCTCCGGTGGCTGGACGGCTACCTTGAACAACTGCTCACCCGGGATGCTGCCGGCATCGACTCGGGACGTGACCCGGCTCGACTGCGCCGGTACTTCGAGGCGTTTGCGCTGAGCACGGCGGGCACGGCCGCCGACACCACTCTGCTCGAAGCATCTGGCGTCAACCGCAAGACCGCGGTTGCCTACGAGCGACTCCTCACCAATCTGTTCGTCGTGGAGGCGATCCCGGCGTGGACCTCGAACCGACTGAAGCGATTGGCCTTGCGGCCGAAGCGCTACCTGGTCGATCCGGCCCTTGCCGTGGCAGCGCTGAGGCTCGACCAGAGTGCAGTGCTTCGCGACGGCGACGTGCTCGGGCGTCTCCTCGATACCTTCGTGATGGCCCAGCTCAGGTCGGAACTCGCTGTGTGCGAGACCAGACCCCGCCTTTTCCACCTACGTGACGAGCACGGGCGTCACGAGATCGACATTGTGGCCGAGCTCGGCGGAGGGGATCTCCTCGCGTTCGAAGTGAAGGCCGACGCGGCCCCCGGACGCAACTCGGCTCGCCACCTCGCCTGGCTGCGGGAGCGAATCGGAGAACGTCTCCTTCGCGGCGTGGTGTTTCACACGGGGCCGGGACTGTACGAGCTCGATGATCGCATCATCGCCGTCCCGATCTGCGCTCTCTGGGGGTAGGTCTGGTCGCCCGCAAGGGCGCTCTAGTTGCAGGTGTGGGCTTGGAGCTGCTCCATCGAGGGCGGGTCCATCGTGAGCAGCTCCGGCACGGTCACGGTCTGAAGGCCCCGTTCCTTGATGAGCTCGATGATCTGCGGCAGGGCGTCGAGAGTCGTGCCGCGGTTCTCGTGCAGGAGGACGATGTCGCCCGGCGACAGGCCATCCACGAGGTTCTGGTAGATCTGGCTTGCGCTCGCGCCCTGTGAGTCCTGGCTGTCGAGGCTCCACAGCACGTCGAGCATCCCGTGGGCTCGAAGGAACTCGTCCAATGTCGCGTCGTGCCGTCCGAGCGGTGGGCGGAAAAGTACGACGGAATCTCCGGTGTCGGCCTCTGCCACCTCGCGCGTGTGGATGATCTGGTACTCGAGCTCATCCTGCGTCATGCCGTCCAAGGGCACGTGGTCCCAGGTGTGGTCGCCGACGACGCCCATCTCGGCCTCCTCCTTCAGCAGCCCGTCGAACTGCGGGCTGGAGTAGAGCTTGCCGGCTGTGAAGAAGGTGGCCGTCATGCCGTTGGCTTTCAACAGATCGATCGTCTCCTGGGTGTACGCGCCAGGCCCGTCGTCGAAGGTGAGCGCTACGAGCGGCTGTGTCCCCGCCCCGCAGTGGACGGGCTCCCCAGCTTCGATCAACCACAGGAGCGCGGATTCCTCTGCGTCGGCGGTGGGTGTCGCCGAGGGGCTGTCGGCGACACCGTTTCCGACGGCACCGCCGGCCTTCCCGTGTTTGGGCGAGTTGTGGTGGCCGATTGGCCCGGGCTCTTGTGCCGCCGCGGTGTCGCGGGTCCGAATCGGAGAGAAGGCGGCAAGCACGAGGATGAGGGCGACCATGGCGGCACAGAAACCGAGGAAACCCCGTCGGTCCGCGAGCGCGGGCGGAAGTCCGCGGGAAGGAAAGCTGAACTGCTCTGCCATCAGGATTTGGGCTCGTGCGGGCCGAGTATATGCGAGCGGGGCATCGTAGGATGCCCGCCGTGAGGGTCGCGCTTTGCCAGATGAACTCGCGCGACGACGTCGAGGCGAACCTTCGGCGGGCCGGCGAGCTGCTCGAGGAGGCCGCAGGGGGCGGCGCGGACCTGGCCGGGCTCCCCGAGGTCTGGACCTACGTGGGTTCGGCCGCGCGCCATCGCGAGGTCGCGGAACCCGTGCCCGGCCGGACGAGTGACTGGCTGTCGGAGACCGCACTACGCCACCGCATGTGGATCCTCGGCGGGAGCATCCTCGAGGCCGGCGACGACGGGAAGGTCTTCAACACCAGCCTGCTGGTCGACCGTGCGGGCGAGCTCGTCGCCCGCTACCGCAAGATCCACCTGTTCGACGTGGAGCTACCAGGCCAGCCGCCGATCCGCGAGTCGTTCAGCTACACGCCCGGTGATGAGATCGTCACGGCCGAGACCGAGTTCGGCCGGGTCGGCCTGTCGATCTGCTACGACGTGCGCTTCCCCGAGCTCTACCGGGCGCTCGTGGTCCGTGGCGCCGAGATCGTGTTCGTCCCGTCCGCCTTCACGTTCGAAACGGGCAAGGATCACTGGGACGTGCTGCTGCGCGCACGGGCGATCGAGGGGCAGACCTTCGTCCTCGCGCCGGGCCAGTGGGGGACCTGGGGCCGCTCGGGCAGTGGCCGTCGCTGCTACGGCAACAGCCTGGCGGTCGATCCCTGGGGACGGGTCGTCGCCCGGGCGCCCGACGGCGTGGGCGTGACGTTCGCAGAGCTCGATCTGGGGGAGGTCAGCCGGGTTCGGGAGCGCCTGCCGGCTCTCCGCCACCGCCGTCTAAACCCCTCCTGCTAATCTGGCACCGCGGCCTCGACCTCCCTGAGTCCCTACCCGCAGTCCCAACCTCCCGCTCAAGACTCGAGCCCGTTTCGGCCGATATACGTGCAGTAGGACATATGGGACGGTCCCGAAACGGCAAACCGCCGGAAACGGCGGGACGCAAAGCTCCGGGCCTTGCCGCTCCGACGTGAGCGAAGGCGGCCGAGCTGCCGAAGACCAGAGCCCCCGATTGGGAGCCGGTCCACCGGGACCCAGTTGGGAGGCTCGCCGTGACCGGAGCAGCGACCAGGGGCCGAAAGGCCACCGCGGTCATCCTCATAGCGGCTGCCGTCCTCGCGCAGGGTCTCGTTGCCCGTGGCGCGGATGCCGCGTCGACGCAGCCACGCGAACGGATGTTCGCCCTGACCAACCAGGACCGGTCGGATCGCGACAAGGCCCTGCTCGCTCTCGATGCGAAGCTCTCGCAGTACGCGAGGCAACACAGCCGCCAGATGGCGGAGAGGGGGTCCCTGTTCCACACGGCCGATCTTGCCGCGAAGCTGAAGGGGCGGGACTGGTCGATCGGCGGAGAGAACGTGGGCGTCGGCCCAGGGCTCGTGAGTCTCGAGAAGGCGTTCATGCACAGCAAGGATCACAGGAAGAACATCCTACGTAAGGCGTTCGATCACGCCGCCGTCGGCGTGTTCAAGAGCGACGGCCAGTTCTGGGTCACGGTCATCTTCTACGGCTAGCCCCTCCCGACCTAGCTGTAGACGGAGCGCCCGGGCCACCAAGGGTTCGGGCGCTCCGACCATTTCACGGCGGCTTTGGTGAGCCGTGACGAATCCTCCGGCTGTGTCTGGGCCCTTACGGGACGTCCTCGGGCGTGTCGAGATCGAGCGGGGCGTCCTCGTCGAGAGCGATGTCGTCGATCCATTCCGGATGCAGCGCCATCAGCGCTCGTGCCCCCGTGTCGCCCTCGAGGCGCATCGCCTCGGGCCACGTTTCGTGCGACAGGAGTGCCGGACCCGGGCCGTCTCGAAAGCGGAGCCGCGCTATTCGGGGCCGTCGGGCTCCGAAGCCATCGATCAGCGCCCGGACGTGTGCGGCCGTTATGCCCGGCTGATCGGCAAGGAGCACGACCGCCCCATCGCTCGCCGGATCCGCCGCCTCGAGCCCGGCTGCGAGCGAGGTGGACTGTCCGCGTTCGAATCTCGGGTTCATGACCGTTCGGGCGTTCGAAGGGAGATGGAGGGCAGCCTTCACTCGCTCGGCATCATGCCCAAGGACCACGACGATCTCGTCGAGACCGGCACCCGAAGCCGCGTCGACGGCATGCTGAACGAGCGGCTTGCCGCCTACCTCCAGCAGCTGCTTCGTCTCGCCGAACCTCGACGAGGTCCCGGCCGCGAGGACGATCCCGGAGATCACGTCACACTGTCTGTGGTCGGCCGTGGATGGGCCCCCTCCGGTCCTTCAGGAAGCCGCCGGCGCGACCGCGCTTGACCGCCAGTATCTCCGCGAGGATCGCCTGAGCGATCTCCTCCGGCCCCTCGCCGCCGAGGTCGAGGCCGGCGGGCCCGTGGATCCTGGCCCGCTGCTCGTCGGTCGGTGTCACGCCCTCGTCCGCGAGTTCGCGCAGGAGCCGCTCGGTGCGGGCCGCGGACCCGAGCATGCCGACGTACGGCGCCGCCGAGGACATGAGTGACCGCAGGTACTCCTTGTCCCGCATGAAGTTGTGGGTCATGACGACGACGAAGGTCCGATCGTCGACGCACGCTGTGGCGGAGATCTCGTCGGCGCGCTCGACGTGCACGAACCCGGTGGCCTCCGGAAAGCGCTCGTGCGTCAGGAACGCCTCGCGGTCGTCGGCGACGAGGACTCGCCAGCCGAGCGACGACGCGGCGCGTACCAGAGGGATCACGTCGTGGCCGGCGCCACACACGACCAGGCGCAGCGGCGGCTCCAGCACCTCGACGAACGCACGAACCTCGCCTCCCACGGCGGGGATGACCCGAGTCTCCGAGCGCTCTCGCTTCAGCAGGTCGATCGCGATCCTCTCAGCCTGCGCGTCGGCTTCCGGGCTCCCGAGGCCGCCGCGGACCGATCCCTCGGACCCGACGAGGAGGCGGTTGCCCTCGTCCACGCCGGGAACGGAGGAGTCGAGCACGGTGACCATGGAGATCGGCCGCTCCTCCTCGAGGGCCATGCGGAGGGCGCCGGCAACCTCGGCAGCCTTCTCGGCCGGCTCGACGAACACGTCGATCGCGCCGTTGCAGCCGAGCCCCCAGCCCCAGACGGCCTCGTCGTCTGCCGTGAGGTCGAAGGACACCGTGCGGGCCCGGCCGTCGGCCATGACGAGCTTCGCCGTCTCGGCGACGTCTCCCTCGAGGCACCCGGCACTGATGTTGCCGATGGGGTCGCCGGACTCGGGAACGAGGAGACGGGCTCCGGGATGGCGATAGGCGGAGCCTCGAACCGAGACGACCGTGGCGAGCGCCATCCTCTCGCCCCTCTCGCGGAGCGACTCGATCGCCGCCAGGACTTCCGTGATCTCGCTCATGCGAGCACCGCCCTCAGACTCGTGGGGTCGGTCCTGAACGACTCGCGGTACCCCTCAGCAAGAGATAGTAGCCACAACGACCGCGAGAGCCGGAGCGCCCGGCCGGGTCTGGAGACGCACCCGAGCTCGCCGCCCTATGCTCCTCGGCGGAACCGGCGATCGGGAGGCGGCCCTCTTGCTGTATCTCTCCACGTACCTGGGTAGGCCCGTGCTCGACTCGGCGAGCCGTCCCGTAGGCAAGGTGCTGGACCTCGTCGCGCGGCTGAACGGCGAGTTCCCTCTGATAGTGGGGCTTCGGGTTCGAACCTCCGCGCGCGATCGCCTGGACGTCGACTGGTCGGACGTCCGCGCGTTCGAGACTTCGCAGGTGATCCTGGCGAAGGGCGCAAACGAGATCCAGCCCTTCGTGTTGGGGGATCGCGATGTGCTGCTCGCCCGAAACGTCATGGACAAGCAGATCGTCGACCTCGAAGGACGGCGGCTGATCCGGGTCCAGGACATCCAGCTCTCGCGCACTGGCACGAGGCTTCGGGTGATCGGGGTGGACGTGTCGACCTCCGCGCTCCTTCGGCGTCTGCGCCTGCGCCGCACGGCTGACCGGGTCGCGAGGCGCCACCCGCCGGACTCTGTTCCGTGGTCCGATGTCGACCTCGGCTCATGGAAGGACCCAAACGTCCGCCTCCGCGTGGCTCGCTCCGGCATCCGCCGGCTCCATCCCTCCGACCTGGCCGAGATCGCCTCTGAGCTTCCGGCCGACGAGGGCCTCGAGCTCCTGGAGACGCTCGAGGAGGAGGTGGCGGCAGACACCCTGGAGGAGATGACGCCCGAGAACGCCGTGCGGATGTTGGAGGCGCTCGGTCCGGAGCGCGCGGCGCACATGCTGGAGCGTATGTCGCCGGACGACGCCGCCGACCTGCTGCAGGACCTCGACCGCGAGGAGGCGGACGCCCTGCTCGCGCAGATGGCGCCCGACGAGTCCGGCGAGATCCGCGCGCTGCTCGCCTACGAGGAGGAGAGCGCCGGCGGCCTGATGACGACCGAGTTCTTCGCGGTCGAACCCAAGGTGACCTGCCAGACGGCCATCGACGCCCTTCGCCATCGCCAGCCGGACGAGGAGCACGCGTACCACGTATACGTGATGGACGACGGCGGGCACCTGGTCGGCGAGGTCTCGCTCTACGAGCTCGTGCTCGCCGATCCCGAGGTGCTGGTGCAGAGTGTCATGCACGAGGACCCTATCTCGGTGCGAGTCGACGACGGTGAGGAGGAGGTGGTCGAGGCCATCACGAAGTACAACCTCCTCGCGGTCCCCGTCGTCGACGAAGAGGACCACCTGCTCGGCATCATCACGGTCGACGACGTGATCGATCTCGTGAGACCACAGTCGCCGACGGCGAGGCGATTCCTCGGGTGAGTTCGGGATGAAGCGGCGGGAGGGGCGCGGGCGGGCGCGGGGACTCCTCCGCCGGCGAGCGGGGTTGATCGCGTTCCTTGCGGTCGTGGGTCCGGGCATCATCGCGGCCTCGGCCGACAACGACGCGCAGGGCATCACCACGTATTCGCTCGTCGGCGCCCGGACGGGCTACGGGCTCCTCTGGCTGCTCATCCCGGCCGGCATCGCGCTCGTCGTGACGCAGGAGATCGGCGCGCGGATCGGGATGACGACCGGCAAGGGTCTCGGCGCGTTGATCCGGGAGCGGTTCGGGGTGCGCCCGGCGGCGACCGCGATGCTGCTGCTCCTGCTCGCCAACCTAGGGACCACCGCGGCCGAGTTTGCCGGTATCGCAGCGTCGCTCGAGATACTCGGCGTGAGCCGATACATCTCGGTCCCGGTGGCGGCGATCCTCGTCACGGTGCTGGTGGCACGGGGGACGTTCAAGCGCATCGAGCGCGTGTTTCTCGCCCTGTCCGCCTTCTACATCGCCTACGTCGTCTCGGGCCTCCTGGCGCATCCCGAGTGGGGAAAGGCGCTCGACGGGTTCGTCACTCCGTCGCTCTCATTGACGCCGACGGTTCTGCTGGTCGCGGTCGGCATGGTCGGCACCACCGTGACTCCCTGGGGGCAGTTCTTCATCCAGGCCTATGTGGTCGACAAGAGCCTCGGGCCGGACGACTTGCGGTACGAGCGCGCCGACGTCTTCATGGGCACGGTGATGACGGCGGTGGTGATGTTCTTCATCATCCTCGCGACGGCCGCGACGGTCTTCACACGCGGCGGGAGCATCGTCGACGCGAAGGACGCGGCAGTCGCCCTCGAGCCGCTCGCGGGGCGCCTCGCCGAGAAGCTGTTCGCTCTCGGGCTGCTGAACGCCTCGTTCCTGGCGGCCGGCGTGTTGCCGCTCTCGACCTCGTACGCGGTGTGCGAGGCTTTCGGCTTCGAGTTTGGGCTCGACGAGGGCGTCCGATCGGCGCCAGTCTTCTACGGCGTCTTCGCCTTCGCGATCCTGTTCGGGGCGGGAGTAGTGCTCCTGCCCGGCATCTCCCTCGTGCCGATCCTGTTCCTGTCTGCCGTGGTGAATGGCGTCCTGCTCGCGCCCATCCTCGTGTACCTCTACGTGCTCGCGAACGATCCGAACCTGATGGGGGAGTACCGGAACGGCCGCCTGGCGAACACGCTTACGATCGCGACGATCGTCATGCTGGTCGTTCTCACCCTGGTTCTGGTTGGAGTGGGAATCGCGTCCGTCTGACCCTCGCACCTGAGGTCGGGCAAACGTGCTTTGACGCTTGGCTCTTGGTCTGCGTAGATGGGAGCCATGCTCGTGCTCGGTGACATCGTCGCGGCGAGGCGCCTCACGTTCGCCCGTTGGTTCGAGCTTCACGGCGTCAAGATCGTCGTCTACGTGGCCGTGGCGATCGCCGCCACGATCGTGGCGCGCCTTCTGGTCCGGCGTTTCGCGAAGAGACTCGAGGGGAAGCCGAGCCTCACCCAGGAGCTCAACCTCCAGCGTGCGGCCACCATCGCGCACGCGCTGTCGGCGGCGTTCATCGTGGCGATCTGGGCGGTCGGCATCCTCTTGGTCGTCAGCGAGCTGGACGTTCCGCTTTCGCCGCTCCTCACGTCCGCCGGAGTCGCGGGTGTGGCGTTGGGCTTCGGAGCGCAGAGCCTCGTCCGAGACGCACTGTCCGGGTTCTTCATCCTGCTGGAGAACCAGTTCGGCGTCGGCGACGTCGTCGCGGTCCAGACGGTCGGCGGCCTGGTCTCGGGGAAGATCGAATCGCTCACGCTCCGCGTCACCACGCTGCGGGACTTCGATGGGACGCTGCACGTCGTTCCGAACGGGAACATCCAGTTCGTCAGCAACAAGTCGCGCAACTGGGCGCGCGCCATCGTGGACGTCCGCGTCGGATACGGCGAGGACGTCGACAAGGTTCGCCGCGTGCTGGAGGAGCTGTTCGACGAAGTTCGCATGGACGAGGTGCTCAGCGACTGGATCCTGGAGGGGCCGAGTATCCTCGGCGTCGAGAGACTCGCTGACTACGCGCTCGTCGTCCGGGTCATCGCCCAGACTCGGCCTTCGAAGCGGTGGGACACCGAGCGACAGCTTCGCGAGCGCATAACGGTTCGGCTGTCCGAACGAGGAATCCGGGTTCCCATGCCGCCCGCGATCACCCGGAACCCGGGCGAACCGATCGCCTGACACGGCCGCCGGCGCCCTACGGGTAGGTCCAGGTCAGGTCGGCGCAGTTGGGCGCCTTTGTTGGAGGCTTGACCTTCTGAGCGGGCTGGACGTAGGTCCACCACCCGAGAAGAGTGCCCGGTGGGCTCCACATCGCCTGGGTTCTGACGATCTTGCCGGAGATAATGTTGACTGCCAGCCACGGAGCTTCCTTCGCCTTGCCGGCAGCCACAGCCTTCACATCGGAGGCTCCGAGGACAAGTACGGTGTCCTTCCCGCCCGGGAGGATCGGCCAGGGGTTCTCCGAATATCCCCAGTCGATGCCGGTCCCTTGGTAGATGACGTACGAACCGAGGTACTCACACCCGACGCGAAACAGGCGGAGGCTGTAGTCGTTCGGGAAGAACTCGTGCGCGACTGGGATGACGTATTCGGTGGGCGTCAGCCAAGCGACACCGGTGAACACGTCCGTGTTGACTGGGCGCTCTATGTCGCCCCAAAGCGTGAGCGAAGCATCGCCCGCGGACCCGCTAACGTCGTCGTTCATGAGAATCTCCAATCGCGTGGGGACGTCATTGGTCCGGAACAAGGAGAGGGAGAAGGTCCATGATCCGCCTGGGTAGCCGTACAGGCCGAAGGCAGCTTCGTCATAGCGAAGTGGCACTGTGACCTTTGCCGGGCCCTCAGGCTCGAGCACCATGACCTGTGTCTCGAGCCTCCCCGTCGCAAGCGAGACCTCCTGGCTCATCCGGATCCAATAAAGCCTCAGCGGGCCTTCCGGGTCGGTCGGAGCATGCAGGAACACTGGTGTCTCGATGCTTAGGTAGTTCCGAACTACATCTACCGTGCGAACCGTGCCGTCGGAGTCGAGGAGGTAGAGAACGTAGGATGGCTCCTTGGCCGTCCGTCCAGGGAGCATGACCGAGTAGGCGAGCGTTCGACCGCCTGGGCCGGCCGCGATCTGATACACGTGAGCCGCCCGGTGTTCCCACAGCAACTCAGGCTTCCCGTGCAGCGGGACGGCCCACAACCTACGGCCGTCATCGTGCAGCAGCATCCCCACGGGGACGGACCCGGCGGCCCAGGTCAGACCAGCGAGGGGACCGGTCGGGGCGGGGAGTGACGATGTCGCGTGATCTCTCGGACTCGGGCCGCTGCCGGACCGACCCTCTGTGGGTTCGGAGCCTCCGGTGCAAGCGGTGACCAGGATGGCGATCGAGAGCAGCGGGACAGCCGTCCAGCTCGGCCATCCTGGTCCCCGGCGCGTTCTGCCCATCACGTCTTCCCCACGCTAGCAGTGGGCGGTCATGGGTAGTAGACGGTCA
>Ga0299915_10001353_pt1 | contig 18229 bp, 15 predicted proteins | sample RVTome_13_FD_200263 | JGI IMG/M metagenome (GOLD analysis project Ga0299915, IMG submission 200263) | Soil microbial communities from uranium-contaminated site in the Upper Colorado River Basin, Wyoming, United States - RVT92D227 (version 2) ... | reverse complement strand
GGCGACGTGCTCGTGAGTCGAGGTGATGACCTCGTCGCCCTTTTTCAAAGGCAGGCCGTTGACGATCATGTTGACCCCCTCGGTCGCCGAACCGATGAGGGCGAGGTCGTCCCGGCGGCAGGTCGGTCCGAGGAGGGCGGCGAGTTTGTCCTTGACCTTGTTCCACTCCGCTTGGTCGTGCCCGGCGCTCGGGGCCCGTTCCTCGACCCGGTTCCACTCGACGAGGCTGTTGAGGACCGGCAGGGGGCAGGCGCCGAGGCCGCCGAAGTTCAAGTAGGTCCACTCGGGGTCAAGAAGGAACTGGTCCCGGACGACGTCCCAAAGAACGTCCTCGTCGCCGGCCGCGGCGAGCGCGGCGAGATCTGGCGGCGGAACCGCGCGGCCTTTGAGGGGCAGGGCCAGGCCGCCGAGGAGCGCTGCGTTCCATCTCAGAAAGTCCTTCCGCTTCATGGTCCCTCCTCAGGGTCCGAACTATAGCGCAGGCCGTCCTGCCCGTCAAACAGCCGGCCGATGAGGATCGCCTCTCCGCATATGTGATTAATTTGGGCGCAGGAAGCTATCCTTGGCCCCCGCACCCCGGGGAACCAGTCCCGTCGGTTCCCCCCGCCGAAGCGGCGGGTCCCCCCTCCGCTACGGGGGCTTCAGGACAGCTTCCTGCGCCCATCAAAAAATCACATATTCGGAGAGGCTTTCGCCAATGACATTCCGCCGGAGGGCGGCCGGGCGGCAACGGGTGCGGACGCCGTGCTCCCATCTGGTTTGAACGGCGGCCGGAAATGTGCTAAAAATGGACGCGCTTGCGAACAGAATTGCCCCGATGAATGAAGACATCCCGAAGCTCTATGACCCGGCGGCCGCCGAAGGCCCCATCTACCGGCGCTGGCTCGAGGCGAAGGCGTTCGCCGCTTTCCCCGACGCCCGCGGCGAAGACCGGCGCTACGTTATCATGATGCCCCTGCCCAACGTCACCGGCGCCCTCCACATGGGCCACGCCATGGACAACATCATGCAGGACCTCCTCAGCCGCTGGCGGCGGATGGCCGGGGACAACACCCTCTGGATGCCCGGCACCGACCACGCCTCGATCGGCACCCAGGCCGTCGTGGAGAAGCGTCTCCTCGAGCTCGAGGGGAAGACACGCCACGACTTAGGCCGCGAAGGATTGGTCGCCCGCATCTGGGAATGGAAAGAAGAATACCAGCAGCGGATCATCGAACAGCAGCAGCAGATGGGCTGCTCCTGCGACTGGGACCGGCAGCGGTTCACCATGGACGGCGTGTGCACCCGGGCCGTGCGCGAGGCGTTCTACCGTCTCTTCCGCGACGGCCTGATCTTCCGCGGCGACCGGCTCGTCAACTGGGACTGCCAGCTCCAGACCGCGGTGAGCGACGACGAGATCGTCCACGAGAAGGTCCAGGGCCATTTCTGGCATCTCCGCTACCCGGTCATCGAGCCGCGGCCCGGGGATCCGGCCTTCGTGACCGTCGCCACGACGCGGCCCGAGACGATGCTCGGGGACACGGCCGTGGCCGTCCATCCCGACCCGTCGGCCGCGCTCGAGCTCCTCATCCGCGAGATGCCGGCCCGGATCGCGGCCGCCCCGGCCAAGGACCGGCCGGTCCTCGAAGCCGAGCTCGAGGAATTCAAGCTCCGGCGCCGCGAGCTCGTGCCGCACCTCGAGAAACTCCGCGACATGGCCAAGGCCGACCGCAAGGTGCTCCTCCCGCTCCTCGACCGCCCCATCCCCCTCATCCTCGACGAGTGGGCCAGACCCGAGCTCGGCTCGGGTTGCGTCAAGATCACCCCCGGCCACGACCCGAACGATTACGACGTCTGGAAGCGGCACAAGGAGATCGGGATCATCAACATCCTGAACGCGGACGGGACGCTCAACGCGAACGCAGGTCCGTACGCCGGCCAGGACCGTTTTGAAGCCCGGCGCCGGGTCGTGGCCGACCTCGAAGCCAAGGGCTTCCTCGAACGCGTCGAGGACCGCGAGATCGAAATCGGCCATTCCGACCGGTCCAAGACGCCCATCGAGCCCTACCTTTCGAAGCAGTGGTTCGTGCGCATGGGCGACGTCGAGGGCGGCATCCATTGCGGTGCGGGGACGAAGAAACCCTTCCGCGCCCAGGGCCTGGCCCAGGCCGCCATGGACGCCGCGAGCCCGGACTACAGATCTCCCTCGGGCCGGCGCCTGGAGTTCCATCCGGACAGCGAGCGGTACCGCGGGACCTATACCAGCTGGCTGGCCGAGAAGCGCGACTGGTGCATCAGCCGCCAGCTCTGGTGGGGGCATCGGATCCCCATCTGGCACGGGAGCTTCGCCGCGCCGGCGCTGAGGGACGCCCTCGCCCAGCTGCCCCACGCTCCGCAGGAAGACCTTTGGGTCTGGGTCGCGGACGCCGACGGGAACGTCCGTTCTCCCGGGGCCGCGGCCGCGCTCCCCGACGGCACGTATGACCTCCTGGCCTGTCTCCGCCACCCGGCGGCCGAGGGGCGGTATGCCCGGCAACTGGAGGCGGCGGGCCTGGCGCAGGATCCCGACGTCCTTGATACCTGGTTCAGCTCCGCTCTATGGCCGTTCTCGACGCTCGGCTGGCCCGACCCGGCCACCGCCGAGGTCGACCCGGGTCAGCCCGGGCTGGGCGCCGTCGACGGCTTCGGGAGCTCGCTCGATTATTATTATCCCGGCTCGTGTCTCGTCACGGCCCGGGACATCATCACCCTCTGGGTCGCTCGGATGCAGGTCATGGGACTTTACCTCCTCGGCGACGTGCCCTTCACCGACTGTTTCATCCACGCCAACATCCAGGACGGCAAGGGCGAGCGGATGTCCAAGAGCAAGGGCAACGGCATCGACCCCGCCGACATCATCGAGAAGTACGGCGCGGACGCCATGCGCTACGTCCTCTGCGACATGCAGACGGGGACCCAGGACATCCGGCTGCCGGTCCAGGCCGTGAGCCCCTACACCGGGAAGCTCGTCGACCTGGCCACGGCCAAGCACGGCCGGACGATTTTTGCCTACCTCGACCCCGAGACCGGCAAGGAGTTCGACGTCATGGGCACCATGCCCGACCTGCCCATGGCCAAGATCATCAGCGAGCGCTTCGAGGTCGGCCGGGCCTTCGCGACGAAACTGTGGAACGCGATGCGCTTCGCCCTCCTGAGCCTCGACGAGGAGCGGGCGGAGGAATTCCGTCCCGTCCGCTTTGACGCCCTGGAGCCCGAGGACCGCTGGATCCTTGGGCGGCTCCGGGAGGCCGTAGAGCGGGTCACGGCGGGGCTGCGGGACTACAACCCGTCACAGGCCATCGGCGCGGCCCGCGACTTCTTCTGGTCGGAGTTCTGCGACTGGTACCTCGAGCTCGTCAAGCCGCGGCTCAAGGAAGGAGCCCGCGACAAGCGCGCCGCGGCCGTTCTGGCCTGCGTCCTCGACCAGGTTCTGCGAGTTCTCCATCCTTTTGTTCCCTTCATCACCGAGGCTCTCTGGGAGCGCCTCAACGGACTTCAGCCGCGGCGCGGGGTGGACCAGGAACTGCGTTGCGAAGGGCTCCTCATCACGGCGGCGTGGCCGGTGCCGAACGAAGCCTGGCGCGACGAACGGGCCGTGGCCGACGTCGACCTTCTCCAGAGTGTTGTCCGGGCCGTCCGGAATTGGCGCTCGCACGCCGCGGTCGCCCCGTCCAAAAAACTCCGCGCCGTTATCGTGGCGGCCGGGCCCGCGGCGGACGGAGTGAAACGGGTGGCCGACGGCATCTCGCATTTGGCGGGGCTCGCGGAGCTCGAGGTCCGGCCGTCGTTCGCCCGGCCGAAAACCGCGGCCAAGGTCGTCGATTGCGGGCTCGAGATCTTCCTTCTCGACGCGATCGACGTCGCGGCCGAGCGCAAACGGCTGGAAATCTCGCTGGCCAAGCGGCGAAAGGACCTGGCCGAGGCCGAGAAACGCCTGGCCAATCCGGGCTTTCTGGAGCGGGCTCCCGCCGAGGTCGTCGCCGAGGAGAAGCGGCGCCGGGAAGCGGCCCGCGGCGAGATCGAGCTCCTCGAACGGAGTCTGGCCGACCTCGGCTGATCTAAACGCCAGAAACCAATCTCCCATCGTTTTGCGGCCTGAAGCCACCCTCAGCCCCCGACCCCGGGAACCAGTCCCGTGGGTCCTTGCGGAGAGATACGGGGCCGGGGCCTTTCGGTGCCAGTCCCGGCGGTTCCCCCATCGGAAAGCCGATGGGCCCCCCTCCGCTACGGGGTCTTTCGGGTGGCATTCATGCCGCACACGATGGGACGCTATAAAATATAGCGGGTTTGCGTTAGCATGGACGTCCCGAGAGGAAGGCCTTGCGACCCTAAGCGAACCGCTCCAGGTCCTCGGGCGTGTTGATGTTGAGGGTCGAACGTCCCTCCGGGTCGATAACCCGCCATTCGTTCTCGGCGACGACCTCCAGCCGGACATCGGGATAAAAGCTGAAGGCGGCAAAGTCCCGGGCCGCGATCCGCCGCTCCACGGCCGGGAGGCAGGTCCGGCGATAGACGGCGTGCAGGGGCTCGTAGTCGTTCCCGAGCCGGGGAACCGCCGCGTCCGCCCGGGCCGCGCGATGGACGAGCAGGCGGAGAAAGTCAGCGCTCAGAAAGGGCATATCGCAGGCCACGACGGCCCCCAATTCAAAGCGGGCGGCCCGAAGCCCCGCCGCGATTCCGCCGAGAGGCCCGCACGGCGGGTCGTGGTCGGGGACGACTCGGGCCCCGTATCCCGCGTGGGCCTCGGCCTGGTTCGAAACGACGATGATGTCGTCGCTGACAGCGCTGAGCGCGTCGACGACCCAGGCGAGGAGCGGCCGGCCCCGGAATTCGATGAGCGCCTTGTCCCGTCCCCCCATCCGCCGGCTGTCCCCGCCGCAGAGGATGATGGCGCTCACGGGCTCCATACGGCGGCTCAGGGTTCCTTGGGAGCCGATTTTCTGGGCTTCCGCGGGGCCTTCGCCTCTTCCTCCACTATCGTGTAGTCCTTGGTTCCCACCTGGAGGTCGAGCGCCGCTTTGAGGTAGCCGATGTCCTCGGGACGTTTGTTCGCCACTTTTGGCTCGCCGAGCCCTTTCAGGAGCTCCAGGGCGAAGCAATCGCAGGCCACAGGGTCGCGGCCGGCCATGAGGACGCCCAGCTTGGTCTGGCGGCCGCCGGCACGGAAGGTATGAGCTCCGAGCAGCACCTCGCTGGCATCGAGGATCGTGAGGTCCGGCTTGGCCGCGACGTTGGCCAGGGCGATCGTCCGGTCGCGGGTCTCTCGGGAGAGCCGGGCGGCCAGTCGTCCCGTGCGCGAGACGTACCCGAGCTGGCCGAATAGGGCCCCGGCGAAACCGATGTCCGCCGCCTTGTGGACGCGCAGGACGGGCAGCGAAATGACGTAATCGCAGGAGAAGGGGACGGCGGACAAGGAGAAGCCGGTCCTTTTTTTCTCCTGAAAGCTGAAATGACGCCGCGGCGTCCGGTTCAAGTTGAGGAGCTCGAGGCCGTGTTTCCGGCATACGGCGCGGAGGGGGTGGGTGTCGATGACGCGCTGCGGCCGGAGGTTCGACAGGGCGGGGCCGTCGCCGACCAGGACCTCTTTGCCCATCTTGACCAGGTAGCCGAGGACCGCATCGAGGGTCTCGGGATGGGTCGTCGCCGGATACTCTTCGAGGCAGGTGATGCTGGGTTTTACGAGGATCCGCGTCCGGGGCTCGATCTGCGCTTCGAAGGCCTTCAGGACCTTCTTGAGCTGCTTGGCGCGCTCGCCCTTGCGGAAGACAAGGATCGTTTCCATCGACGATCCCGATTCTAGCACAAACGCCGGGCTTCATAAACCCGGCTGGGAGCGTCGAGAGCACCTTCTGTAACGATGTGATTCCCGTGAGGGCCGCGGGAGGTTGCCCTTAAGCCCCCGTAGCGGAGGGGGACCCAGGGGAATGGGAGGCACGGACCCGAGGTCCATGCTCCTTTTCTGGCCTGAGGGAACCGCCGGGACTGGCACCTAAAGGCCCCGGCCCCGCGAATCCCCTCAAGGAAGCGCGGGACTGGTTCCCGGGGTGCGGGGGCCGAGGGCAGCCTCCCGCGGCCCAGGGAATCACATCGTCAGATACTGAAACGATTTGGTCCAGAAGCAGGCGGGAGGGAGGCGCTAGTTTCCAAGGGTCGAAACTCCGGCCAGCTCCGCCAGGGCGGAAGGCCAGAGGCCGAAGAGGAGCAGCACGAGGGCGGCCACGACCATGACCGTCTGGACGCTCCAGGGAGCGGGCCGCGCGGCCGAAGCGTCGTCCGCCTCTTCCATGAAAATGGCCCGGCCGACCCGAAAATAGTAGAAAAGGGAAATGACCGAGTTCAACGCCCCGGCCGCGGCCAGAAGATAGAGTTTTTTTTCGACGGCCGCCGCCAGGAGAAGGTATTTCCCCATGAAGCCGGCCGTCGGGGGAATGCCGGTGAGCGAGAGGAGCACGACGAGGACGCTCGCCGCGGCCAGGGGCGAGGTCCGGACGAGGCCCCGCAGGTCGGAGACGTTCTCCTTGAATCCCGGCTCGCTCCGGGCGAGGAGGACGATGGCGAAGGCCGCGGCGTTCATGAAGATATAAAGGAAGAGATAAAAAAGGATGGCGGTGCGGGCCGCTTCGCTCCAGGCGGCCAGGCCGATGGCCAGATAGCCGGCGTGGGCGATCGAGGAATAGGCCATCAGGCGCTTGATGTTGTCCTGGAGGAGGGCGGCGATATTGCCCCAGAACATGGTGGCCAGGGCCAGAGCCTGGAAGATCGCCAGCCAGTGGGAGGAGAAGCCGCCGAAGAGCGAGGTCATCGACCGGATGAGGATCCCGATGACCGCGGCCTTGGAGGCGGTGGAGAGGAAGACGGCCACCGGTGTGGGAGCGCCCTCATAGATGTCGGGCGCCCACATGTGGAAGGGAATAAAAGCGGCCTTGAAGAAAAGCCCGGCGAAGAAAAGGACCATGGCGGCCAGGGCGATGTGTTCGTCGGCGCCGGCGAGGGCCCGGGCGGCCCCGGCGTAGCTTGTCTCGCCGGAGAGCCCGAAAACGAGGGCCATCCCCAGCAGCATACAACCCGAGCTCAGGGTCCCGAGGAAGAAATACTTGATGCCGGCCTCGGACGACCGGCGGTCTTTCTTGAAGATGCCCGCCAGGATATAGGAGGAGACGGCGAACAATTCGAAGGAGACATAAAGGGCGACGAGGTCCGCGGCCGCGACGGCCATCATCATCCCGACGGCGGCCAGGAGGAAGAGGGGATAGACCTCGCCGGGCTCGTGCTTTTCAGCGCCGAAGAAGCGGAAAGCCAGGAGGAGGGCCAGAGCGGTCGCCAGGAGGACGGACAGCTGGATAAACACGGCGAAGGGGTCGAGCCGCAGGACCCCGGCGAAAAGAGCGCCGGGGGCGGTCGGTCCAACCGCCAGGAGGAAGAGGGCGAGGGCGACTCCCGAGAGCGCGGTCCAACCGGCGACACGGGGCCCCCGCCGGCGGAGGAAGACGTGGAGAAGAAGGGATACGACGGCCGCGGCGACGAGCGCCAGGGCGGGCGCGAGGCTCCTAACGTCCGAAAATACGGCCGTCTCCATCAACGGGCCTCGTCCCCGGCGGAGACGGCCCGGACCGGCAGGGCCGGGGCCGGGCTTTCGACCGTCCGGAAATAATCGGGATTGGCCAGGCGGACGACCTTCTCCACGGGCTTCTCGATGAGACGCAGGAAGGGCTTGGGGGCGAGACCGATCCAGAAGACGAGGACGAGGAGGGGGAGGAACGTCGCCCATTCGCGCGGCGAGAGGTCGGCCAGGACCTGGTTGGCCGGATTATCGAGCCGGCCGAACATGACCCGCTGATAGAGCCAGAGCATGTAGCCCGCGCCGAGAATGATCCCGGTCGCGGCGACGGCCGTCCAAACCCAGTTGACCGGGAACGTCCCCATCAGGATCATGAACTCGCCGACGAAGCCGTTGAGCCCCGGCAGGCCGATCGAGGCGAGGGCCATGATCAGAAACACGGCGGCGTAGGCCGGCATCTGCGCGGCGAGCCCGCCGAACTCGGAGATGGCCCGGGTGTGGCGGCGTTCGTAGAGGACCCCGACGATGAGAAACAGCGCGCCCGTCGACAAGCCGTGGTTGATCATCTGCAGGACCGCGCCCTCGACGGCCATGGGCGTCAGGGCGAAGAGCCCGAGCGTCACGAAGCCCATGTGGGAGACCGAGGAGTAAGCGATGAGCCTCTTCATGTCTTTCTGCATGAGCGAGACGAGGGCGCCGTAGACAATGGCGACGAGGGACAGGGCCACGATCCAGGGCAGGAACCGGCGCGTCGCGTCGGGGAACAGCGGGAGCGAAAAGCGGACGAACCCGTAGGTCCCCATCTTGAGCAGGACGCCGGCCAGGATGACCGACCCCGCCGTGGGGGCTTCCACGTGGGCGTCGGGGAGCCAGGTATGGAAGGGGAACATCGGCACTTTGATGGCGAAACCCAGGAAGAACGCCAGAAAGACCCAGCCCTGGAGGGCCCCGGCCAGCGGCGAGCCCGCTTGGAGCATGACCGTCAGGTCGAAGGTCTGGTAGTGGGCATGCAGGACCAGGATCCCGACGAGCATCATGACCGAGCCGAACAGCGTGTACAGGAAGAATTTGATAGCCGCGTAGAGCCGGCGCTCGCCGCCCCAGATGCCGATGAGGAAGTACATCGGGACGAGCATGACTTCCCAAAAAACATAAAAGAGGACGAGGTCGAGGGCGAGGAAGACGCCCACCATGCCGACCTCGAGGAGGAGGAGAAAGAAATAGTATTCCTTGAGCCGCTTTTCAACGGCCGACCAGGAGCTGAGGACGGCGACGAAGGTCAAGAGCGTCGTGAGGAGGAGCAGAAGAAGCGAAATGCCGTCGACACCGAGAAGATACTGGGCGCCGAAACTGCGGATCCACTCCCGCCGCTCGAGAAGCTGGAGTTCGCCGGAGCCGGCGTTAAAACCCTTGAGGATGGCCAGGACGGCCAGGAACTCCAGGCCGGTCACGACGTTCGCCGTGACCTTGATGGCTCGGGCGCGAGAAGCCGGCAGGGCGAGCAGGACGATCGCCCCGGCCAGCGGAAAGAAGATGACGAAGGTCAGGATGGGGATTTCGAGAAGGGTCATGGGGCCTGCTCCTTGTGGCGGCCGTCCCGCGGCCTGGGTTCCGGGCAAAGGGTTGTCGTCTTCATGGCGTCGCCTAGAATATGGTTACGACCAGGGAGATGAGCACGAGGATCCCGAAGATGACGGCCAGCGCGTAGTTGTAAACGTAGCCGGTCTGCACGCGCCGCAGGGCGCCGGACAGGACGCGGTGGACCGAGCCGAGCCCGTTGACGGCGCCGTCGATCGCCCGTCCGTCGAAGAGGATGGCGAGCGAGGAGACGCCGCGGGCGAGGGCCGCGGCGCCGTCGACAAGCCCGTCGATGATCCGGGCGTCGAACGCCGCGGCGACCCTTCCGGCCTGAAGCGTGCCGTTGACCAAGACGCCGTTGTAGACCTCGTCGACGTAGTATTTCCGCGAGATGACGCGATAGAGCGTTGAGAAGCGCTCGGCCAGCCGGCGGGCGGGCGCGCCGTCCTTCCTGATATAGATGATATAGGCGGCGGCGATGCCGGCCGCGGCGATCCCGGCCGAGAGAACCATGAGCAGGAGCTCGGTCGGAGCGGCGAGATGAAGCTCGTGCAGTCCGGTGCTCGGTTCAAGGAACCTGGCGAACCAATTTCCCCCGCCCAGGATGTGGGGCAGGCCGATATAACCGCCGACGACGGACAGGCCGGCGAGGACCTGGAGCGGCCGCATCATGACCGGCGGCGATTCGTGGAGATGGTGTTTCGCTTCGGGGCCGGACCGCTGCGGACCGTAAAACGCCAAAAAGATGAGCCGGAACATATAGAAAGCCGTCAGGCCCGCGCCGGCCAGGCCGAGGACCCAGACCGCATAATTTCCCGCCCCGAACGCCGCGGCCAGGATCTCGTCCTTGGAGAAGAATCCGGCGAGCCCGGGGACGCCGGCGATGGCCAGGGCGCCGACGAGGAAGACGCGGTATGTCCAGGGGAGACGCGACCTCAGGCCGCCCATCTTGCGCAGGTCCTGCTCGCCCGCGAGGGCGTGGATGACGCTCCCGGCGGCGAGGAAGAGCAGGCTCTTGAAAAAGGCATGGGTCATCAGGTGGAAAATGCCGGCGGAGAAGGCGCCCACACCCAGGCCCAGGAACATGTAGCCGATCTGCGAGATCGTCGAGTAAGCCAGAACGCGCTTGATGTCGTGCTGGACGAGGGCCATCGTGGCGGCATAGACCGCGGTCAAAGCCCCGACGACGGCGACGACGGTCAACGCGGTCCCGGAGAAAGAGAAGAGGGCGTTGAGACGGGCGACCATGTAGACACCGGCTGTGACCATGGTGGCCGCATGGATAAGGGCCGAGACCGGGGTCGGGCCCTCCATGGCGTCCGGGAGCCAGGTATAAAGAGGGATTTGGGCCGATTTCCCCACCGCCCCCAAGAAAAGCAATAAGGCCGCCGCCGTCGCCGTCCCCTTGGTCAGCCCTCCGCCCGCCGCCAGGGCGTTGACCTGCGCCGTGTCGATCGTCCCGAGGGTCGCCAGGAGAAGCCCCGTCCCGAGCAGAAAACCGAAATCGCCGACGCGGTTGGTGATGAAGGCCTTCTTGCCGGCGTTGGCGGCCGCGTCCTTGCTGAACCAGAATCCGATCAGGAGATAGGAGCACAGCCCGACGCCTTCCCAGCCGATGAAGGCGACGGCGAGGTTGGCTCCGAGGACCAGGATCAGCATGGCGAAGGTGAAGAGGTTCATGTAGGCGAAGAACCGGGCGTAGCTCTTCTCGTGGGCCATGTAACCGATCGAATAGATGTGGATGAGCAGCGCGACACCCGTCACGACGAGCGTCATGACGGCCGCCAGGGAGTCGTAGCGGAAGGCCAGGTCGACGGAGAACGACGTCGCGTTCCGGGAAAGCAGCCGGACGACCGTGGCGGGGATCCAGACGCCCAACGTCTTGACCTGGCTGGGTTCGGTCGAGCCGAGGAGCCGCGCGAACGCGGCCGCGGAAGCGAGGAAGCTCAGCGCGACGGCGCCGACGGCCGTGCCGTGGATAAGCCGCCTGGAGAAGAAGCGGCCGCCGAGGAGGCCGTTGAGGACCACACCGACGAGCGGAAAGAGAGGGATCCAGACGAACATCGGGCTAGCCTCGGAGCTTGTTGAGACGGTCGATATCGTAGGTCTTGTTCTGCCGGAAATAGGCCAGGACGAGGGCGAACCCGACGGCGGCTTCGGAAACGGCCATGACGATGACGAACAGGGCGAAGATGGAGCCGCGGGCGGTCCCGCGCTGCCGTCCCAGTCCGGCCAGGATGACGTTGACCCCGTTGAGGAGGAGCTCGAGGGACATGAGCATGATGACGAGGTTCTTGCGGAACAGCACGCCGAACAGCCCGAGGCAGAACAGGAGCAGGCCGAGGCCCAGGACGGCGTTAATCGGGATCATGGATGAGCTTCCTCCGGGCGACGATGATGGCCCCGACGAGCACGGCCAGGAGCAGGATCGAGGCGATCTCAAAAGGCAACAGATAGTCCGTGAACAGGAGGCCGGCCAGCTCCTTGAAGTCCGGCCCCGGACCCTCCGCGGCCGCGGCCGGATAGGTGTTCCCGAAGAGGACGACGGCGACCTGGACGAAAAGGAGGAGCGGGGTGGCGATGATGAACAGCTTGGCGACGAGTTTGCGCCGCTCGGCGACGACCTCGCGCAGGTTGACGATGATGATGACGAAGATGTAGAGGACGACGATCCCGCCGCCGTAGACGAGGATCTGGATGGCCCCGAGATATTCGGCCCCCAGGGAGAAGAAGACGCCGGCCAGGGCGAGGACGGTAAAGGCCAGGTAGAGGACGCTGTGCATGGCGTTCTTCTGGATGATGACCAGAAAAGCGGAGGCGACCGCCAGGGCGGCGAAAAAGGCGAAGACGGCCAGAGTGATCATGGCCGGCAGCCCCTGCAGAGATAGTCCTGGAGGTCCGGGCCGGCGATATACATGTCGGCCATCGAGAAGAGGAGCGGCGCCTTGTCGACGGTCGTCATCCGGAACTCGTGCGAGAAGCGGATGGCTGCGGTCGGGCAGACCTCGACGCAGAGGCCGCAGAAGCTGCAACGGTCGAGCTTCCAGTCGAACTGGGTCGGCCGCATCGTCTTCACCCCTTCCGGGCGCGCCCCCTCGATCGAAAAACAATTCGTCGGGCAGATCCGCTGGCAGGCCTTGCAGGCGATGCACAGCGGCTCGCCGGCCTCGTCGCGAAAGAGGCGGAGAAGCCCCCGGAACCGCTCGGCCGGGAGTTTGACCTTCTCCGGATATTGGACGGTCACCTTGCGGCTGAAGTAGCGGCGCAGGGTCACCGCCAGTCCCCGGACCATGTCCACCAGAAAGACTTTGTTGAGGAACTCCCGGATCGCGTTCACAGGAGGAACCTCACGACGGCCACGACAAGAAGATTGACCAGGGCCAGCGGGATGAGCCACTTCCAGACGAGCTGGATGAGAGAATCGAAACGGTAGCGCGGGAAGGTGGCCCGGATCCAGACATAGACGTAGAGAAAGAACATGATCTTGATGAGATACCAGATGAAGCCCGGGATCTTATGGAGGACAGCAAGGGCTTTGACACTGGGGAACGGCGGGAGCCAGCCGCCGAAAAAGAGGATGACGACGAGCGAGGAGACGAGGACCATATGCGTATATTCGCCCATGTAAAAAAAGGCGAATTTCATGCCCGAATATTCGGTGTGGTAACCGGCGACGAGCTCGGATTCGGCCTCCGGCAGGTCGAAGGGCGCCCGGTTGGTCTCGGCCACGGCCGAGATCCAGAAAACGACGAAGGAGACGGGCAGCAGGAAGCCGTACCAGATCCCCGCCTCCTGCTGGCGGCGGACGATCTCGACGAGGTCGAGCGACCGGGCGACGAAGCATACGGAGAGGACGGTCAGTCCGACCGGGATCTCGTAACTCAGGACCTGAACGACCGAGCGCAAGGCGCCCATCAAGGGGTATTTGGAGTTGGCCGCCCAGCCGCCGAAGATGACGCCGAAGACCGAGATGGAGGACAGTCCGAGGATGATCAGGATCCCCACCGGGCTCTCCGCGATCCAGAGGGTCAACGTATAACTCCCGACCCGGATGGGCTCGCCGAGGGGAACGAACGCGAAGGCCAGGAGCGAGGAGAACATCACCAGGACGGGGGCGACCGCGAAGAGGAACCGGTCGGCGTCGCGGGGGATGATGTCCTCCTTGAAGAAGAGCTTGACGGCGTCGGCGAACGGCTGGAGGATGCCCTGGAAACCGACCCGGTTCGGGCCGAGGCGGCCCTGGATGAGGGCCACGACGCGGCGTTCGAGCCAGATCATGACGATGACCATGACCATCGGGTAGAGGATGACGGCCACGATCTTGCCCGCCGGGATGAGGACGTCGGCCACGAACGGGCTCATCACTTGTCGATCTCCCCGAGCACGATATCGAGCGAGCCGAGAATGCCCACGACGTCGGCGAAGAGGTTGCCCTGGCACATCAGGGCGAGCGACTGGAGATTGATGAAGGACGGCGAGCGCATTTTGACCCGGTCCGGCTTTTCCGAGCCGTCGGACCGGATGTAGAAGCCCAGCTCCCCCTTGGGGGCCTCGATGGCGTGATAGACCTCTCCGGCCGGCACCTTGAAAAGGCGGGGCACCTTGGCCCGGACGTCGCCCGGAGGGAGGGCTTCGAGCGCCTGGCGGATGAGACGGATGCTCTGGTTGATCTCTTCCATGCGGACGCGGTAGCGGTCGTAGACGTCCCCGTTTTTCCCCAGCGGGACGTCGAAGTCGAAATCGTCGTACGAGGAGTAGGGGAAATCTTTGCGCGTGTCCCTGGCGACCCCCGTCGCCCGAAGCGGCGGACCGGTCAGCCCGCGCTCGACGGCCTCGGCCGGGGAGATGACGCCGACCCCGACCGTGCGCTGTTTCCAGATCCGGTTCTCGTTGAGGAGGGCCTGGATGTCGTGCAGAGTGTGAGGGATGGCATCGAGGACGGTTTTGATGCGGGCGATGAGCGGGCCGTCAAGGTCCCGAGGGACGCCGCCCAGCCGGATGCCGTGGACGGTCAGCCGGCCGCCGATATACTCCTCGAAGATGTCCAGGATGTCCTCGCGCTGCTCGAAGCCGTAGAGGAGGATCGACATGGCCCCGATGTCGTTGGCCATGAAGCCCACCCAGGCCAGGTGCGAAGCGAGCCGCTGCAACTCGGCCAGGACGACGCGGATGACCTGGGCCCGCTTCGGGACCTCGACCCCGGCCAGTTTTTCGACGGCCAGGACGAAGCCCAGGTTGTTGGAGAGCGAGGCCAGGTAGTCGAGCCGGTCGGTGAGGGGGACGATCTGCGTATAGGTCTGGCTTTCCCAGAGCTTCTCCATCCCCCGGTGGAGATAGCCGAGGATCGGCTCGACGCTCAGCACGACCTCGTTATCCACGGCCAGCTTGAGGCGGAGAACGCCATGGGTCGAGGGGTGCTGGGGCCCCATGTTGAGCTCGATCTCTTTAAAGGCCATGGCCCCTCCCCTCGAGCGGGAAGTCCTTGCGCAGCGGATGACCCTCGAATTCGTCCGGGAGATAGATCCGGTTGAGACAGGGATGGCCTTCGAACCGCAGGCCGAACATATCGAAGATCTCGCGCTCGGCCCAATCCGCCGACTTGAAGACGGGGACGGCCGAGGGCGCGCTTTCGTCCGCTCCGGCCTCGAGACGAAGCCGGAGTCGAATCCGGGCGGCGAAGTTGGTGAGCTCATAGAGCAGGACGAAGCGCGAGGCGGTTTCGCCGCGCGAGCGCAGGAGGTCGAGGGCGATGATATCGGTGAGCGAGCTGAATCCCCGCTCGAACTTCAGGAAGCGGAGGATCTCGAGGAGGCTCGCTCGCCCGACATCGACCGTGAGCTCGCCCTTTTCGAACGCCGCCTCGCGGACGGACTCCGGGAAGCGGTCCCGCAGGGCCCGCTCCTCGTCCCGGAGCGCCGCTTCGTCAACCGGTTTCTCGGGCATCGGTGCGGAATATCTCCTGCGTCGGACGGCTCCGGGCGATCTTCTCCTGGAGGGTCATGAGACCGTGGAGGAGCCCCTGAGGTGTCGGCGGGCAGCCGGCGATATAGATGTCGACCGGGATGATCTTGTCGACTCCCTGGAGGACGGAGTAGGTCGGGAACGGCCCGCCCGAGACGGCGCAGTTCCCCATGGCCACGACCCATTTCGGGTCGGCCATCTGCTCCCACAGGCGCCGGATGATGGGCGCCATCTTGTTGGTCACCGTGCCGGCGACGATGAAGAGGTCGGCCTGGCGCGGGGAGGAGCGGAAGAGCTCCATGCCGAAACGGGCGATGTCGAAGCGGGCCGCGGCCGTGGCGATCATCTCGATCGCGCAACAGGCCAGGCCCGAGCCGAACGGCCAGAGGGAGTTCTTCTGGGCCCAGGTGATGAACTGGTCCGCCCGGGTCAGGAGGAAGGGAGGCCGGGACCCGCCGTCAGTCAAGGCCCCTCCGGAACTCGAGGGCGCCCGCCCGCCAAGCGTAGATATAGCCGAAAACAAGGATCAGCAGGAAAAGGCCGACCTCGACCAGGCCGAACAGGCCGAGCTGGTCATGAGCGACGGCCCAGGGGAAGAGGAGGAAGGTCTCGACCTCGAAAATGACGAAAACGAGCGTCAGGAGGTAGAAGCGGATGGAATAGCTTTCCCGGGCGTCCGGCGTCGCCGGGTCGACGCCGCACTCGTAGGGCAGGCGCTTGTCGCCGACATCGCGGCGGCGGTAGCGGATGAGCGAGATCGCGGCCAGAAGCCCGACGGAGAAGGCGAGGGAGATGAGGAAGAAGAGGAAGAAGTACCAATAATGCTTCATCGGTCGAGCCTCTGGCCCTCGGTCTCCGGCGGCCCGCTCGGCGCTCGTCTCCCGCAGGAGGGTCCCGGTCGTCTCCGAGAGCTTCGCAGGAAGGGGCCGGCGGCCCCGGTGATTCCACCGCCGCCATTATATCCTATTTAATACATGAAATATATGGGTTTTGGGGCGTGCGGGCGCGTCTCCGGGGGCCGGATCCCGGCGGCCGGAGCGGCGCGGCGGGGGCCTCGGACGAGGCCCGTGTTTTTTCCCTATTGAACTTGTCGGAATTAAAATGGTAAAATGACCGGGAGTCGCGGCCGCCGGGTCCGAAGGGCCGGGACCGAAAAGGGACAGAACGATGTTCATCTGGATCTTCCATCGTTTGAGCGGCCTCCTCCTCATCCTTCTCCTGAGCCTCAAATTCCTGACCTCTTTTTTCCTGATGACCAAGGAGGCCAAGCCCGACTGGGCCCTCCTCCTGCACACGAACCCCCTGGTCGACACCTTCCTCATCGTCGCCGGGGTCTACCATGCCTTCTACGGGCTGCGGACGGTCGTCGTCGACCTCGGGGTGCGCAAGGAAAAGCTCCTCAACCGGCTCTTCACCCTGCTGGCCACGGCCCTCATCGCCGCCCTTCTCGTTCTCTACTACACGAGGAACTACTGACCGCGGCGGGATGTCCGGATGTTGATCCACGACCTCCTCATCGTCGGCGGCGGGCTGGCCGGCCTTTCGGCCGCCCTGAGCGCCGACCCCGGGCTCAAGGTCGCGGTCATCTCGAAAGTCTATCCCCTGCGCTCCCACTCGGTCGCCGCGCAGGGCGGCATCAACGCCGCCCTGGGCAACAATCCGGACGGCCGGGACGATTCCTGGGAGAAGCACGCCTTCGATACGATCAAGGGCAGCGATTACCTGGCCGACCAGAAAGCCGCCGAGATCCTCTGCGAACGGGCCATCCCGGCGATGTACGAGCTCGACCACTGGGGGGTCCCGTTCAGCCGGACGGCCGAAGGGAAGATCGCCCAGCGGCCGTTCGGAGGCGGCGGTTTCCCCCGGACGTGCTACGCGGCCGACCGCACCGGACAGGTCCTCCTCCACACGCTCTTCGAGCAGTGCGTCCGCCGGGGCGTCACGTTTTACGACGAGTGGCTGGTCACGAGCCTCGTCATCCGCGACGGGACCTGCCTCGGCCTCATCGCCTACGACCTGGCCGCGGGAAAGATCATGACCCTCCGGGCCCGGGCGGTCATCTTCGCCACGGGCGGCTACGGCCGGGTCTTCCAGCGCTCGACGAACGCCTACATCAACCTCGGGAGCGGCATCGGGATGGCCTACCGGGCCGGCGTGCCGCTCAAGGATATGGAATTCGTCCAGTTCCACCCGACGTGCCTCTACCCCAAGAACATCCTGATCACGGAGGGCGCGCGCGGCGAGGGCGGGACTCTCCTCAATAACCAGGGCCGGCGGTTCATGGCGGACTACGCCCCTTCGGCCATGGAGCTCGCCCCCCGCGATATCGTCGCCCGGGCGATCCAGACCGAGGTCGCGAAGGGGAACGGCTTCGAAAATGAGTACGTCCAGCTCGACCTCCGCCATCTCGGACGGGACAAGATCCGCAAGCGGCTGCCCGGCATCCAGGAGATCTGTATCCATTTCGCCGGGCTGGACCCCGTCGACACGCCCATCCCCATCCAGCCCGCCCAGCACTACTCGATGGGCGGCATCGACGTCGATGCGACCTGCGCTTCGCCCGTCGCCGGCTTCTTTGCCGCGGGGGAATGCGCCTGCGTCAGCGTCCACGGCGCCAACCGCCTGGGGGGCAACTCGCTGCTGGAGGCCGTCGTCTTCGGGAAGATCGCCGGCGAGTCCGCCTCCCGCTATGTCCGCGGCAGCTCGTCCTCCGCGACGGCCGAGAGGGAACTCCTGATGGAAGCCCAGCGGACGGTCGACCGTCTCAAGCGGATCCGCAACCGCCAGGCGGGCGAGAACATCTGGCAGCTCCTCAACAGGCTCAAGCTCCTGATGAGCCGGAGCGCCGGCATCTTCCGCGACGGCAAGAGCCTCCGGGCCGCCCTCGAGGAGCTGGCCGAGCTGCGGGAAGCCTATCGCCGGGCGTTCATCGTCGGGACGTGCATCCGCTACTGCCAGGAGCTCGTCGTCATGATCGAGTTCGACCATATGATGGACGTCGCCGAGGTCATCCTCAGCGGCGCCCTCCAGCGCGACGAGACCCGCGGCTCGCATTTCCGGACGGATTTCCCGAAACGGGATGACGAGCGCTGGCTGAAACACACCTTGGCCTGC
>Ga0299915_10001352_pt1 | contig 18230 bp, 11 predicted proteins | sample RVTome_13_FD_200263 | JGI IMG/M metagenome (GOLD analysis project Ga0299915, IMG submission 200263) | Soil microbial communities from uranium-contaminated site in the Upper Colorado River Basin, Wyoming, United States - RVT92D227 (version 2) ... | reverse complement strand
CGAATGCATCGGCGGCTTTCTCAAACACATCTTCGATCTGCGAGTCATCGGAGACATCACATGGCTCGACGAAGGTCGATCCGATGGACTCGGCCAGTGGACGAACCCTCCGTTCCAGGCTTTCAACGGCATAAGAGAACCCGAGGCGAGCACCTTGCTCATGCATGGCCTTGGCGATCCCCCAGGCGATGGAATGGTCGTTGGCCACACCGAAGATCAGCGCTGTCTTGCCGGCCAGCAGGCTCATGCTCAATCCTCCTTGAAGAGGCCCTGGACGATATCCGCTCGCACGCGGAAGCGCCAGGGAACGCTTTGCCAGGGTTCTGGTACTGAGTTTAAACCCACTCGGGGGCTGCGGGTGACGCTGGCCTCGTCCACTTGCGGCAGAGACTCGAGGAAGAGGGGTGTCTCGGCGCGGCATAGATCCACCCCATCGAAGCTGCGATTGATGCCCAACGCTTGGCAGAGCTTTGCCGGCCCGTCGGTCAGCCGCGCATCCGGACTCCCGCGACGCCTGCGCCGCATCGACGGCAAACCCTCATCCGGGAACAAGCCCCGGATGAGCACTGCTGCGGGTAAGCCCTCGGCCTCGGTCACGATGTTTAGCATCCAGTGCTTCCCATACGTGAAGTAGACGTAGGCACGCCCCGCCGGGCCCCACATGGATTCGTTGCGGGCCGTCCGTCCGTGCCGGGCATGACAACCAAGATCGTCGGAACCGATATAGGCCTCTGTCTCGATGATCCAGCCCGACAGCCGGACCCCGCCAGGGTCCAGGCGGATGAGTTTCTGTCCGAGCAGCTCGCGCGCGACATTAAGCGTTTGGCGGGCGAAGAAGGCACGGCCGAGCCGACGTGGAGCCACCTGCAAGTTCCTCTGCTTCTCCGAGCCGCATTGGGCACGATTCAAAGGCTCTCGAGCACGGGTTTCTGCATTCGTCTTCCCTGATTCAATCCGTCTGGGCGCTGCCCCGTTCCACGATTCTGGCAGGTGGGTTTGGTCGATCCCGGAAGGCCACCGGCCAGGCGACCGCAAGGCACGCTGCCTCAAGGAGGACGATGATTGAAGTGAACAGCTGTCGTGACTCTCCACCCCTGAATTCAAGGATCTCGCCGATCGACCAATCAGGCGAGATCGCCTAGGGGATTGTGTGCATGGTCCCGGGGTGCTATGGAATTGATCTCTTTGACCCTGGAGGCCGGCTCGAGGTTCTTCGCCGGCATGTCGCGTATGCTCGTGACGGAATTCCGCCGCCCGGGTCCTACGCCTCTTGAGGGATCTGAAAGCGTGGATCGCGCTCGAGCATCCTGCGCAGCCCGTCCTGCAGGCTGATCCTCGGCGAGTAGCCCAGCTTCTCATTAGCCAGGTGGATGTCGGCGGCCATGCGTGTCGGCCCGGGGTCCTGCTCTTCCAAATAGATCCACTCAGCCCCACGCCCGACGCTCTCGACAACAAGCTGAGCCAGATCGGCGATCCCCGTCTCTACCCCGCTTCCCACGTTAATCACCAGCCGATCGACACTCGGCGCCGTTGAGGCCGCCACCATTGCCTCAACCACGTCGTCGACGTACACGAAATCGCGGGTCTGGGTTCCCCGGCTGTGGATCACGAGCGTCCCGTTCCGAACCGTTTGCCGAAGGAAGTGCGGGATGACCGGGGGATGAGCCGCAGGCAGCGGCTGGCCCGGTCCGTAGGCATTGAAGACTCTCAGGGCCACGGTTTCAATCCCCCACAGAGATCCGATCGTCCGCACATAGTATTCGGCCGCCAGCTTGGATACAGCATAGGGCGACCGCGGGTCAGGTGGAGTGCTCTCGATCAGCGGCTGATCCTGCTGGCCGCCATAGACCGCGCCGGATGAGATCAGGACGACGCGTTTGACGCCAACATCGCGCATCGCCTCCATCACGCCGACTGTTCCGCCGACGTTAACGGTGGTGTACTCACGCGGGTAGAGCACTGATTCGGGCACTGAGACGCGGGCCGCCAAATGGTAGACGCAATCCACGTCCTGAAGCAGCGTCCACAGTTTCGGCCGGTCCGTAACGTCTCCCCGGCTGAAAAGAACGTCTGGAACCAGGCGTTGAGGGTCACCCGCGGAAAGATCGTCCAGGCCGCGTACCTGGTGACCTTCACGTGCCAGGCGGTTGGCGAGGGCTGAGCCCAGGAATCCTGCGGCGCCGGTTACGAGGAAATTCATTGTTGGTGAGAAACCAAGGCTCGGCCACCCCCCGAGATTCGGGGATTATAGCACACCGGCGATCGGTACCGTGACGTCCAGCCGCACGTCGTTCCTGCTTGTATCCTCCTCAGGTGCTGACCTCGGCTCTTAATCCCCGCTCTGCGTCCATTAATCAGTCGGCAGGAAGCACCATTCAAACCCTGGAGCGCGGGAGGCTCGGCGCGCTCGGCCGGATGACCCCCCACCGTGGCGAGCTGAGAGCCGAGCGCTCCGTTTTGCACCCTTTCACCTTCACACGACAGCCGTCAATCGGCCCGAGGAATAGAGGGGAGACGGGCCAGGGGCTCCCGTTGTGGGATAGACACCCCTCATAGCGAGGTTGACAGGCGACCGTCTATTCCGGCCGGGCCAGGACAGTTCCTCCCCCGGCTGGTATCATCGGAGTATGCAAATCTCCCCGGTCAGGCACGCTGTCCTTCGCGTGATAGGGCGGGGAGCCTGGCTCTTGATCCTGGCTCTCCTGCTCACCGGAAGCACGCTCAACAATCAGGTGTCGCTGGATCGAATCCGGCGATTGACTCGCACGTCCGAGTTCGATTTTGCCCGTTGGACCTTGGGTGCTCTCGGCGTCAAGATCGAGCAGTCCAGCCTGGGGTACTCCGGTTACCTCCCGGATGAAGACCGAGAGCAGATTGTACGGGAGTATATCGACCTTACCCGGATAGCCAGCGAACTCGAGGCACGTCAGTTGGAACTCACCGCTGATCCCGCCATCCCTCAGCCGAGTCTCGAGGCGGAGTCGAATCAGTTGGAGATCAGGCGGATACGCGAACGCCTGGCTATCCTGCAACCGCAAGCGGAGACCGTGCTCCAAGAGCAGGAGGCGGTCATCTTGGAGGATATGGGATTCGAAATCGCCGGTCTTCCACTCCCTCCGGTCTCCTTCCGCTTCTCGCGCTTGCCGTTGTCGGTCGTCATTTCACCACGAAACATCATCCGTCAGGACGCCAGCGTCCAACTCGACCCGGACCTGACCCTGGAGCGACAAATCTCTCTCGAAACCGATCTAGAGGATACGCTCGGGGTATCGGCGCTGGTCGTCCCACTAGGAGGGATCGGGACCTACCCGACGATGGTCCAGGAGAGCACCAGCCTGACCTGGCTAGCGGAGGTCATCGCCCACGAATGGGCCCACAACTACCTATTCTTTCGCCCGCTGGGGTTTCTCTATGAGACCAACCTCGATACCAGCCCCGAAGTGCGGACGATGAACGAAACCGCCGCTTCGCTATTCGGCAAAGCCGTCAGCCTCGCACTCCTCAAGCGCTACTTCCCCGACCTCGTGCCTGTACCAGCCACGAATGCTCCAGCTGCGCCGCCGGGTGAACCCCCGCCATTCGACTTCCGGGCCGAAATGCACGCCACCCGTGTGAGAGTGGATACGTTGCTGGCTGAAGGTCAGGTGGAAGAAGCTGAGGCCTACATGGAGGCTCGACGCAAGGTGTTTTGGGATGCGGGCTACCACATCCGCCGATTGAACCAGGCCTACTTTGCTTTCTACGGTGCGTACGCCGACGAGCCGGGCGGTGCCGCCGGCGCCGATCCAGTTGGAGAGACCGTCAGGCTGTTCTGGGAGCGCAGCCCCTCGCCGGCTTCATTCCTCAAGCGGATCGCTTGGATGTGGACCTATGAGGACCTTCAGCGGGCGTTGGAGCGCTGAGCTACCCCCACTCGCCGATCATGGCGGCCAACAGTGCCGTCCGAGTCGGCAAGCTGTCCAATTCGATATACTCGCGTTCCGAGTGTGCCCCGTTCCCAACCGCTCCCAGGCCATCGAGCACGGGGACCCCTAACGGCGCGACGAAGTTGGCGTCGGATCCGCCTCCCGTTCCACCTTCGGTTAGCTGCAGCCCGATTCTCGCGGCGACGGCCTGGGCGCGGGCGAAGGTCTCGGCCAGTATCGCCGTCCGTGGCATCGGAGGACGATTCCAACCGCCTTGGAAGGAAATCCGCGCCTTAGGCAGGGTGGGGGTCAGACCAGCCATCGCCGCATCCAGTCGGGTCATCTCCGACTCATCCAGCACGCGCACGTCGATCTCGGCAAAGCAGGTCGCAGGGATGACGTTCGATCGCGTCCCGCCTCCGATCACGCCAATGCTCACGCTGGTCCCCTTCGCCGGATCCTCGAGCGCGGCAATCTGACGGATCACGTGAGCCATTTCGACGATCGCGTTGACACCTGCCTCGGGGTTGGCGCCGGCGTGGGCGGCCCTGCCGGTGACTTCGACTCGAAAGTCTCCGATCCCCTTGCGCCAGGTCTTGAGCGACCCGTCCGCCAACCCAGGCTCGAGACACAGGACCAGCGAATGCTCCCGGGCGAGCTGCTCGATTAATCCGCGTGAGGTGTGGCTGCCGGTCTCCTCATCGGAAGTACACAGCAGGCTGACTCGGGAAGCGGGCGTCCATGAAGCCTCTTGAAGGGACTCCACCGCAGTCAGAGCAATCGCGACCCCCGATTTCATATCGAGGACGCCGGGACCGTGAAGCCGCTTCCCATTCACACGCCAGGGCATCCTCGCCAGGGTGCCGAGCTCGTGGACTGTGTCCAGGTGAGCCATGAGCAGGATGCCGCCGCTTCCGTTGCCCCATTGGCCGAGCCAGTGGTCGCCGCTCGCTGCCTGAGGGAACTGGCGGACGACAGCGCCGCGGCGGCGCATCGATTCGGCGACGAACTCGCCGAGAGAGTCGACCGCTGCCTTCTCCGTGGTGGGAGATTCGATTTCAACCAAGCTCCTGAGGAGATCCAGCTGGTCAGGCAGGCGGGTTTCGAAGTGTGAGATCGGTAGGAGATGGCCTGTCATGTTTATGGGCCCGCGGCCGGGCAGATGTCTGTCGCAGAGTATGTCGGGTTTGCATATCCGAATTCGAGCGGTTGCAGGATTGTCGACTGGTTTGCCTGCGCGAAAGCTTGAGCCTGCGCGCAAGCCAGGCCGATACTCCCGCTTACCTGATACGCAGTCCAGAACGCCTGCCCCAGCAATCCATAGGCCCCGCCGGATGAAGCCGGCGGATACGCGTCCTGGAGGGCCAGATAGGCGGATTGGGCCGCGGTCGGGTCGGCGAGTTGAAGTTGTGTGAGCACCTGGCGGAACATGGCATAGGCGCTCAAGTTCGCCCTCTCTCCCGCCGGGTCCACCCAATCCTGGAGCGAGTCATCGTTGACGACCCTGGCGTAAAGCCCGAGCGCTGTCGTGTAATCACCGGCGAGGTCGGCTTGATCAGCATCGTTCAGAACATGGATGCGGAAGGTCGACGGTAGAGCGAGGTCCGGACCGGGGAGGAGCGACAGGCCAGTCGGATCCCAAACCCATGTTCGGGTGAGGCCGCGGTAGGGACCGGCGCCCGCCGAGCCAATCGCAGTCCCGGTGACGGCGAGACCGTACCGACCGTCACCACCTGGGCCAACGACCCGGATCGACGGGTAGGGCAAATCGTCGCTTTCGCCGAGCATGACATTCATCATGGTGTTCTGGTGCCAGGTGAGCACCTCGAGGCGGCTAAAGCAAGTGTGTGCGCCGCACGACTCGCGCGCCGTTAACAAATCCGCCGCCCCATCAGCGTTGAGATCGCGGGCATCAAGGATCTCCGGGGCACCGACATCGGACACTTGAGGACTGGTGTAGTTGAGAGCGTATGTCTGGCCGCCGCACAGGAACACGTAAAGATCGCCCGGCGCCACGATCGCAGCATTGTCGGGGGCGAGCAAACTGACGGCGACATCGTCCAGACCATCACCGTTGAAATCCTGCTGAGCGAGGTGGATTCCGGTCTCCGGAGAGAGTTTCAGGGCCTGTATGTGATTCTCCAGAGCATGGATATCGCCGCCGCCGTTCATGAACGCCAGCAGATCTGCAACATAAGAGGCTGGAACCTGGAGCAGAGGCAGGGCGGGCCCACCGGGCGTGACCGGGCAGGCGATCGCCTGCACCGGGGTGGCCTGAGGGCGTGGAGCCAGAGTGGGGACGGGTGTCGCCGATGAGCTGATGAAAGGTGTCGAAGCAACAAATGGGGTCACGGCTTGCGCACCGGCATCTCCCGGACTCGTTCCCTCAGATGGAGTCGAAACCGGCAGATTGCAGCCGGCAAATGCCAGCGAACCTGCCACAACGCAAATGACACCGATCGATACCCGCATGGGCTCGTACGCTCCCCGGTCTGTGCCAGATGTGAAGGCCGACCAAGCACCCCCAGGATAAGCGGAAGGTGCCATGGATGCAAGGCAGCCGAGTCAAATGACTTTCCGGTGGGTGATCACGTTTGCGATCATCTGGACTCTCGGACTGCTAGGCCAGGTTGTCATGCCGTATACTCGATATATGGATCTACCCTTTCATCCAGGGATTGCCCCGGTTCACGCGGGACCGCTCGCGCGCTTCCTTCCCCCGATGGACGAGGGTGTCGTGGCTTCAACACTCGAGCGCTATGGAAACCCGGGTGATCTCATCCTGGATCCGTTTGGGGCGTCACCGCGCCTTGTGGTTGACGCGGCCCGCTCCGGCCGAGGGGTTCTGGCAGCCGTCAACAATCCCGTCACCCGTTTTGTGCTCCTGCACATGCTCACGCCGTTCTCGTACAGCGACCTGCAGGGCGCGCTGGCAGCGCTGGCCTCTGCCCCCAAGGACGACGGACGGCTCGAGCCCTTTCTTCTCGATCTATACCGGACGGAGTGCGCGCGCTGCGGCCGGAGGACGATCGCCGACTACTTCGTATGGGATCGAGAGCGTGGCGACCCGATCCTCAAGGCGTATAGCTGCGCGGAATGTGGGCACGCCGGCGAGGCACCCGTCAATCGTCTGGACGTCGAGCGCGCCCACACGCACAGCCGGAGAGGGTTACAGAGCTCCATGGCCTTGGAGCAGGTGGCGCCGGCCGGAGACCCCGACCGGGAGCATGCCCTGGCGGCGATCGCCGTCTACCCCAGCCGCGCCGTCTATGCCCTGATCACCGTGATCAACAAGATCGACCAGCTGGGGCTCAGCGGCCGGCGACTGAAGGCGGTGCAGGCTCTGGTCCTGTCGGCCTTGGATGCCTCAAACGCCCTCTGGGGTGTTCCCGAGGGACGGGCGCGACCGCGACAGCTCATTGCTTCGCCCCAATATAAGGAAGCGAATCTCTGGCGGTCGTTGGAGAAAGGCGTAGCGGAGTGGGCCGTTGGAGACCCAGGGCTGAACGTGGCCGAGTGGCCGGTCGGCCAGCCGCCCGAACCCGGGACCGTGGTTGTCTCATCGCAACCGGTTCGTGAATTGCTCTCCGACCTCAAGGGGTGGAAATTCGGCCAGGTCTTGACAGTCCTACCACGTCCAAACCAGGCCTATTGGACCCTTTCGGCGCTCTGGGCGGCCTGGCTTTGGGGCGGGGAAGCCGCGGCGCAGATCAAGGTCGCCTTACGTCGCCGGCGCTACGATTGGTCGTGGCATGCAAGCGCGCTGCGAGCTTCACTCTCCAGCCTGCCTCCGGTTCTCCAAGAGGAGACCCCCGTTCTGGCATTCATGCCCGAGGCCGAGCCAGGGTTCATCACCGCCAGCCTCGCCGGGTTGGGTGGAGCAGGATTCTTGCTGACCGGGCGTTGTCTACGGCAAGATGAGGGACAGGCTGTGCTGAGATGGTCGGTGGATCCATCGCCGCCGGCGACGGCGACGGGGGAGTCCCTCCCCGGCTTCATGGAAGAGAGTGCCATGCGAGTCATTCGGTCGCGGGGGGAACCTTGCGGCTTTCCCGTTCTCCAGACCGCAGCTTTGAGCGATCTGGCCGGAGCCAGACGACTGTCGCCTCTCTGGGGTGATCCGGCCAGCCACCCTGTCCCCGTTTTGACCGAGGCATTTGAGGCGACGATTGGAAATCCACGCGTGTTCACGCGAATCGGAGGGGGCATCGAGCCGGAGAGCGGATTGTATTGGCTCAAAGATCAAGTGTCGACGACACCGTTGGCTGAACGGGTGGAACGATTGATCCTGGAGGTCTTGCTTCAAGGGGCAGGCGTGAGTGCGCTGGAGGCGGATCAGCGAGTGTGCGACGAGCTGACGGGGCTGCTCACTCCGGACCGCAGGCTGGTGTACGCCTGCCTGCGGTCGTACGCCGCGTTGAATGCAGATTCAGGTCTATGGCAGCTTCGTGCGGAGGACGAGCCGACTCGCCGTACGGCGGATCTCCTCGAGATTCACGATCTATTGGTTGACCTCGGCGGTCGCCTCGGTTTCGAAGTGCACGACGAGGAGCGGGTTGAGTGGTGGGTCGGGAAGGGTGGCCCCCGTTACGCGTTCCATCTGATCGCCACCGGCTCTCCGGCCGAGGCGGGGAGCGATATCCCCGCCGGGTACTGTCTGGTCATCCCCGGAGGGCGCGCGGCCTTGCTGGCCGAGAAGGCCCGCCGCAATCCCGTCCTCCGCCGCTGGCTGGATGGCGTGCGGGTGATCAAGTTCAGGCACATCCGGCGGCTTGCCGTCGAGACCACGCTAGACATAGAGAACTTCGATGAGCGGCTCGCCATCGATCCCCCCGAGCATCAGGACCCTCAGATGCCTCTCTTGTGACAGGCCAGGGGATCGCACCCGGGCTCCATGATATCTTGGTTGAAGGGAGTCCGGGGCCAGCTCTGATCTCACATACCCCATTCAACAATCCCTGGGCGTGCGCGCGGTGCCATGACCGCAATGGAGATCCATTCCCAGACATCGTGAATGGTGACCGAGACTAGGGTGGAGTAAGGGTCAGCGTCGCAGTGGCGGTGGGGCTCAACGTCGGTGTCAACGATGGAGTCAACGTGGGTGTTGGTGTTCGCGTCTGAGAGGGCGTGGGCGTGATCGTCGGAGTCGAGGTCAGGGTCGGCGTGGGTGTGGGGAGGTTGAGCACGATGTGGACCCGAGCCTCGGCCCGGCCGCCCTGCCGGCCGCGGATCGTCAGACGCAGCGTGACCGGTCCGTTGGGTACCCCCTTCATCTCCCAATCCACCAGTTTCCCGGGCTCGAGAAAGTCGGTGTCCTTGTTGGCGATGTCCGGCCACTTATCGGGATCGAATCCCAGACCGTATTCCAGGACCCAATCCTGGAATTCCTTGGAGGCCGAGGCGCGAGCAAAGATCTCAAGCGGGCCGTGCGTGACAGTTGCACCCTCACTGGGGAGGGTGAAACCCACAATGGCATGCGGACTATCCTCCGCGCACGCCTTATCCGGGACAAAGAAGACCTCCTCCGGATTGATCCCCAGCCCTTCCGCCCATTGGCGACCGGCTGATTCCTCGGTGATCCACTTGCGGGCCCATGGATCATTCACGAACAGCCCGATTTTCTCCTCGGCGAAATTGGGGCAGTCTGCCGAGGCCAGCTCGAGCGAGTAGCTGTCAACCCAGGCTTTTCTCCACAAGTCCTCCTCTGGTGGAAGGGGCAATTGGTCGGAGGCGAAGAACTCCGTCCGATGCGATGGGCATTGCTCGGAGGGCCTGGCGCCCGACACGGCACAGATGACCTCCTCTGTGATCCCGGGTGGCCGGGAGAAGTTGGTCGGGAACCCACCGGTCAAGCGCTGCTCGGCGAACTGCATGACGGAGTTCCAGATCGGCGCTGCCCCCGTCACCCCGCTGGTGTTCCGCATCGGTGTGTAGTCGGCATTGCCGACCCATACGCCAACGGCGATGTCGGGTGTGAATCCGAGGGTCCAGTTGTCGCGATAGTCGTTGGTCGTGCCGGTCTTGGCCGCGGAGGGGAAGGGGAGGTTGAGCAACGAGTTCGGACCGAAGGCCGGTGTGCGGGCGGCGTTGTCGGAGAGGATCGACGTGATCAGGAACGCGTGCTCGGGACGGATGACCTGATCCCCCGTCGGCGGTTGATACTCATACACCGTCTGCCCGGCATGATCGACGACCCGGGTGATAGCCACAGGCGGAACGCGCAGGCCGCCGTTGGCGAATACGGCGTAGGCGCCGGTGAGCTCGAGCAGCGTGACATCTCCTCCGCCCAAAGTGAGTGAAAGGCCGTAGTCGTTGCGGGTGAGGGTAGTGATCCCCATCCGCCGGGCGAAGGCGATGAAGCCCTCCTCCGGCGTGGTCGATGGATCGTCGTAGATCCCGATGTAGTTCAGGGTCTTCACGGCCGGCACGTTGTAGGAACTGGCCAGGGCCGTCCGCACCAATACCGGCCCGTGAAATCGCTCATCGTAGTTGACCGGTTTGTACGGGGGGCGAGGGTCAGAAGGATCTCCCGAGGGAGGGAATTCGGAAGGCACGTCCCAGATCAACGTCGCCGGGGTCCAGCCCTTCTCGAACGCAGCCGTATACGTCAGCGGCTTGATCGATGAGCCGGGTTGACGAGGCTGCACCGCCATGTTGACCTGGCCGTGGATCTCCTCGTTGTAGAAGTCGGCGGATCCGACCATAGCCAGGATTTCTCCGGTGGAGGGTTGAATGGCGACCAGCGCTCCGCTCGAAACCCGGCGGTCGGCGAGGGTCTCAACCTGAGCGCGGACCGTTTCCTGCGCCTGCTCCTGCATCTCGGGATCGATCGTGGTGTAGACGGTGAAACCCGATCTGTAGATTGTCTGAGGGTCATACATCTGTTCCAGCAGCGAGCGGACGTAATTCACCCAATGTGGGAAGCGGATGTTGAAGTACGGAGGAGTGAACTCGTAGTCGGTAAGCTCTGCGGCCGCCACGCCGGCTTCTTCGGGGGAGACGCACACCGGTTGCGGAGCATTGCTGACGGACAGGCAACCTTGCTCGTCGCTGGCGATGACCATGAGTGTCAGGACGACTCGCTGGCGGTTGAGAGTCACATCTCGGTTTGTGAAAACGTCATACACCGAGGGCGCCTGGACCAGCCCGGCCAGGAAGGCCGACTGGCTCAAGGTCAACTTGTCGGCGGTGGTGTGGAAGTAGGTCTCGGCGGCGGCCTCGACGCCATAAGCCAGATTGCCGTAATACACCTGATTGAGATAGAGCTCGAGGATTTCATCCTTAGTGTATCGGCGAGTGATCTCGGCCGCGAGCAGGATCTCCCGGACTTTGCGCGGGCCCGTCCGCTGAGAGCGTTCTTCGGGTGTGAAGAGCAAGTTGCGGGCAATTTGCTGGGTAATGGTCGAAGCGCCGGAGGAGACGCCGCCTTGCTGGAAGTTCTGCCAGATGGCACGCACGATGGCGAAGACATCGAATCCACCGTGGCTATAGAAGGCCGAATCCTCGGTGGCGATGGTAGCGGCCACCATCAAGGGCGACACCTCTTCCAGCGGGACATACGTGCGGCGTCCGGCGTTGGGGTCGAGGATTTCGTAGAGCAAGTTGCCTTCGCGATCGAGCAGACGGGTGGTTTCGAATTGTGCGGCGTGGGTTTGCAGATCTTCAACCGACGGCAGTGTGGCGGCCACCGCATAGTACTGGTAGAGGCCGTAGGTGACGACGGCGATGATCACGGCCAACAACGCAAACAGCGCCAGAACGGCCATCCGTACCATAAGCGCCCAACAGCCCATGGGTCGCGCAGGCCCAACCGGGCGGGTACCGTGTGGAGGTGTTGCTTCGGGGGGTGGAATGTAAGCGGCTTCACCGACGCGGGTGGCGCCAAGATCTCTCTCCGGAACCCGGCGCGGGAGGGAAGGATCGAGCCCCTCGTCCCCAGGCAATGTCGGCAGGGTGCCCCCGCGTTTGCCCATGCGGGGCCGGTCTGCAGCTTGGGTCCCTTCGGAAAGCTCCGATTCTCGGGAGGGGGCTTGCGTTTCCGCGGAGGAGATCTTCTTGCGCGCCGCTTCGGGCCCGTTCGCCTTGTTTTCCTCGGCCTTCCATTCCCCGGTCAAGTCCGGCGAGCCGGTCGGATGACGAATTGGCGCTTCTTGGACGGGCCGTCCTGACCCGGGGCGATCGACCGGGGGGCCTTCGTTCAGCAGCCGTTTGAAGCGGATAGAGGCTTCCTCCCCCCGATCCTGGCCACTTTCAGAGGGATCGCCAGACGCCTCTTCACCGCGGCGTTCAGTCATGGCGGGCGATTATAGCACGGCGGTGTTGAAGGCCTCGAGCACCAACATGCGGCCCGTCCCTCCGGCCTGCGGCTTCAGGTTTCACTCTTGGCTCATGATGAGCACTGCCAGGCTGCCCTTCATCACCGAGACCGCCTCTTGGTTGAGCATCTTCAACACCAAAGTCACCATCCCCCCGCCAAGCCGTGGGAATGCCTTGGTTTCGGCGACCTCAATTTCGACGTGGATCGTGTCGCCAATGTGAATCGGCTGAATGAATTTCCACTCTCTGATCTCCCGGAAGGCAAGGACCGTCCCTTCCAGTATGCCGGTTCGGACAGCTAATCCGACGGCGAAGGAGATCCCCAGCATGCCGTGAGCGACTCGTTCGCCGAAGGAGGACGCCTTCGCATATACAGCATCGGTGTGGATCGAGTTGAAATCTCCGGTAAGCCCAGCAAATGCGACGATATCAGACTCGGTGACGGTGCGTCCGGGTGTTGTGTATCGTTGGCCGGCAGTGAACTCCTCGAAGAACCTGCCGCGTGCCGTAAGTGTGTTGGACGGCATTGCAGCTCCTCCGTCGGATCGACACATTCTAGCACGACTTCACCTTTACCTTTGTCTCTGCAGTCCTTACAATTCAGCCATGCGCGATTGGTCGCTCACCCCCGACGATCCATACTCGCTCCATTTGAGTGCGGACGCCCGGCTTTGCGTCCCCGACTATGCCGACGACCAGATCTGGGAATTGAACCTGCATGCCGCGGATCCTCCGGCGATCGCATTGGAGACAACCTTCGGCCTGAGGGTCCAGAGCATGCGGATCTTCCCCAGCTTCTTCACCCGAGGGGTGGTCCTGGCGGATCCGGCGAGCTTTGCCGAGCCTGTGCTCATCAAACGTCTCCTGACCAACTATACCCGGCTCGAATATCGACCGACGACGGATTGCCTGGTGGAGGCGGAGTACTGGGTTCCCGATTCGCGCCGGATTGCCGGCCGGTTCACTCTGATCAACCAAAGCCGTTCAGAGCAGGTGATCAGGCTCAGACTTCAAGCGGTTCTTCGGGCTCACACCGGCGACGCAGGCGATTCCTTCGGGTCGGGGCGGGGAGATTCTCTTGCGGGCGGCATGCGTGCCGAAATGATTTCCGGCGTGACAGTGTTGGCAGGGGGAATAGAGAACCTCGCCCCGGTTGTCTTTCTATCCGGCGGAGCCAGGCCGGAGATGGCGCCCTACCCGGCTCTGGCGGTCGACCTCCGGCTATCGGTCGGCGAAGCCAAGAGCGTAGTCTGGACCCATGCCGGACTGCAGGATGTCGAGTCCTCTTTCCAATCCGCGCGCGAGTTGGCGAGTTGCAGCTGGGACTCCGAGGTCGCCCGGGCCGAGATGGTGAATGCGTCGATCGTCGACATCAGGACCGGGGATCCGGATTGGGACGCGGCCTTCGCCGCCTCTCAGAATGTCTCCCTGGGAGCGTACCTCGGACCCACGCGTTTCCTGCCCAGTGCCTCTTTCGTGGATGCCCGAGTGCCGGATCGCGGTTTCTCGGCACGAGCGGATGGGAAGGACTACAGCTGGCATTGGGCGGGACAGGCTGCCGCTCAAGCCTACGCCAACATCCAACAGATCCTGCCGGCCGCTCCGGAGCTGGCGAGAGGTGTCCTGCGCAATTTCCTCAAGTCGAGGACGCAAGACGGATCGATTGACTGGAAACCCGGCCTGGGCGGGCAGCGGAACGGTGGGCTGTGTTCCCCACTACTCGCCAGTTTGGCCTGGGAGATCTACCAGCAGACACAGGACCACTCCCTGATCGAGGAATGTCTGGAGCCCCTGATAGCGTTCGTGCACCGCTGGTTCGACCGGGAGCATGATCGGGACGGCGACGGTTTCCCCGAATGGGATCACACAATGCAGGCCGCCTTTGACGACTGGCCGACCTTTGTTCGCTGGCGCAAGTGGGGGCAGGGCCTGGATGTCACCAAGGCCGAGACGCCCGACCTCGCCGCATATCTTCACAAGGAATGCCGAGCGCTTGTCCAGATGGCGCGTGAGATCGACCGAGACGATCTGGCCGACGGCTTGGAGGCCCGTATCGAGCGATTGCGAGAAGGGGTCGAGAGGACATGGTCCGAATCGGACGCCGCCTACCATCACCAGGATCGGGATTTGCATCGATCCGTTCCAGGAGAGGTTCTCGGTCGGGGGCGGGGAGAGTTCGTCATGCACGTCGACCGAGCCTTCGACCCGGGCGCCCGCTTGCTCGTACGCGTCGGGGCGAGTGAGGGGGTGTCACACGCCATTCAGGTTCTCATTCACGATGAATCACCGGGCGCGGAAGACAAGGTTGAGAGGCTGACCGAGCGACGCTTTCAGTGGTTCTGGGACTACGGAACCGCGACCAGTGATCGGACGCATGCTTACATAGACCGGATCGAGGTCCGAGGTCTGAGCCAGGAATTCGAGACGGAGTTGAGGATTGCCGACTACACCCGCCAGGACCAGACGCTGCTGCTTCCGCTTTGGGCTGGGATTCCCAGCCCTGAAAGGGCAGCTCGAATTGTGAACGCGACAATGCTCGACGAGGGCCGGTTCTGGCGCAAATTCGGGATACCGGTGTGCTCTGCAAGTGATCCGGCCTTCGATACATCGAATGCGACCGCTTCGGGAGGAGTGCACCTCTTGTGGAATGTGATGATCGGCGAAGGGCTGGTCGACTACGGTTTTATCGAGTTAGCCGCCGACCTGATGGGACGCTTGATGCAAGCCTGCGTCCGCAGCCTGAAGACCGACAAGTCATTTCATGAAGCTTACGGTCCAGACGAAGCGCAAGGTCTGGGGGAGCGCAACCATATTTCGGGTGTTGCGCCGCTTGCGTTGTTTCTGAAGATCCTAGGGGTCCGGCTCATCTCGCCTCGGAGAGTGAGCGTGCGAGGGCGAAACCCATTCCCCTGGCCGGTTGTCGTTTCCTGGCGCGGGCTTGTGGTCAAGCGGGAAGGTGATCATACGCAGATCACATTCCCGGATGGCGACAAGGTCGTCGTCGAAGGGGGGGAACCAAGGATTGTCGAACAGCTGACCGCGGAGCCGCGCACCAGCATGCAATAATCGGCGCCGCTGTGCCGCGCAATGGGTCCACCCCCGCCCGCCCCCCTGCCCCCTGAAACGGAATGCACCCGAAGCTTATCGCCGGGCTGGTGCTTTGCGAAATCTTCGTCGAGAATGGGAAGTTGACGGTCGACCATAACGTCCGTAGTAGACTCTCGAGGCCGCGGCAACCAGCCGTGCCGGCCGAGACGGCCAGGACCATTCAGACTGTAGATCCTCCCGGTACTCGGAGTGATCCCTAGTTGAGTTGCTGATGGACCAGCTACTTCAGGTCGAAATCCTCATCCTCGAGCTCCTCCTGGTTGCCTCGGTCGTCGCCATCGTCGGCCGGCGCTTCAGGCTCCCGTACACGGTCGCCCTGGTCCTGGCCGGCCTGGCGCTTTCCGTTCGTTCCGGCTTGAGCATCGAACTCACCCCCAGTCTCATACTCTCGCTCTTCCTGCCTCCGCTGGTGTTTGAGGCCGCGTTTCACCTGAATCTCGACGAGCTTCGAGGAAACCTGCGCACCATCGTGCTGCTCGCCGTCCCCGGCGTGATCCTGAACATGTTCCTGGTCGGCGGCGTGATGACGTTCGGTGCCGGGATGTCGGTACCTCTGGCGCTGGTCTTCGGCGCCCTGATCGCCGCAACCGATCCCGTGGCGGTCGTCTCCATCTTCCGCAAACTTGGTGTGCCCAAACGACTCGAGGTCTTGCTCGAGGGCGAGAGCCTGCTCAACGATGGGACGGCGATCGTCATCTTCAGCCTGGCTGTGACGGCTCTCGAGACCGGGGAGTTCAGTCTCGTTGACGGGGTCGTTGACTTCGTAAGGGCCGCCGGGGGTGGCCTTATCGTCGGCCTCGTCCTGGGCTGGATGGTATCCAGATTGATCGGTCAGATCGACGACTACCTGGTCGAGACGACCCTCACCACGGTACTGGCGTTCGGTTCGTATCTGCTGGCAGAACAGCTTCACTTCAGCGGTGTCCTGGCCGTTGTCGCCGCGGGTCTGGTGAACGGCAACATTGGCCAGCGCGGCATGTCGCCGACGACACGTATCGTGCTCTTCAACTTCTGGGAGTACATGGCCTTCCTGGCCAACTCGGCCGTGTTCTTGATCATCGGCCTGCAGCTCGATCTGCCGGCCCTGCTCACTAACTGGTCGATGATCCTGTGGGCGATCGCCGGTGTCCTGGTCAGCCGGATCGTCGTGATCTACGGCCTGTCTCGTCTTGGCCGGGAAATCCCCCTCGCCTGGCGACACGTCCTATTCTGGGGTGGCATGCGCGGCGCGATCGCGTTGGCTTTGGCGCTCAGCCTGCCGCCCGCCCTGCGCGCGGAGCGACAGGTTGTGACGGTGATGGCCTTTGGGGTCGTGCTCTTCACCATTCTGGGACAAGGCCTGACGATGGGCGGCCTGCTGCGGCGTCTCAAAATCGTGGTGAAGTCGGATGAGAAGCTCGAATATGAGCGGCGCCACGCGCGGGTGATGGCTACCCGCGCCGGTTATGACCATGTCCAACGATTGCATAACGAGGGCCTCATCTCGTCTCACATTTGGGAGAACCTCCGCCCGATCGTCGAGCAAAGGCTGAAGGCGCTCACCCAGGCCGTCCAAGAGGCCCTGGCCAATTCGCCCGAGATGGAAGTCGAACAGCTCGTCACCGCGCGTCGCGAGTCGCTCCGGGCACAACGCAGCACTCTGGCGGGGCTTCGGCGGGACGGCGTCATCTCTGAGGAGACGTACGAGGAGCTGGTGGCCGAGATCGATCTGGCCCTCGGCTCGGAGGTCGAGACATGGGCCGCCAGCGTGATGACGCACAGGGAGGTACCTGATGTCCGCCACCTCCTTCTGGCGATCGTCCAGGACCGGGATCTCGAATCGGCAGTCAGCGCCCTCGCCATCCGGAACATCCCGTCCACGCGCGTTCAGAGCACGGGTGGCTTCTTGGGCAGGGCGAATCACTTGTTGATGGTGGGGATCCCCGAGGGCAAGCTGGAGAACGCGGTCGAAGCACTTGACCAGACATGTCGGAGCCGGATCGAGTACATGAGCTCGACCGTCGAAGTCTTGCCGTTCCCGCTCCCGATGCCGGTCGAGATCGAGGTCAAAGGGGCGACGGTCTTCGTTTTCGAAGTCGAGCGATACGAGGAAGTCTGACAGTGAAGCTGATCATCGTAATCCTGAGCGGGGCCGACACTGAGAACGTCATCCACAAGCTGCTTGAGCGCGACTTCCGTTTCACCCGGCTAAACTCAAGTGGAGGGTTTCTCAGACGCGGAAACACAACACTACTGATAGGGACAGCCGCCGAACGGGTTGACGAGGCGATCGAGACCATCCGGGGCGCCGCCGAGACGCCGGCTGAGCCGGGGCACCGGGGGGCAATGATCTTCGTTCTCGAGGTTCAGCGCTTCGAGCAGCTCTAAGCCGATGCCGCTCGGGCGGAAGTGCTTCCCACCGCTCAACCCGCTTCTCGAGTTTCGTGAAAGCTCTCGACCTGATAGGCGAATACCTCCGCTTCCCCGCTCCGCCAGGTGTGAGCAGGAATGCCGGCCTTGGCGCAGAGGGTGTCGAGGAAACGGTCGGGCTCGGGGATCTTCTCCCAAACCTGCGGCAGGAAGGTCGCCCGGAACGGACCAGAAATGAGGATCACACCGTCGATGCCCGGGCGGAGTGCCTTGAGCAATGCCTCAGGGGGGGCGGCGGTGAGCAGTTGAGGCGTGTTGAGCACGGAGATTTCGATCTCGACTTCACCGACCTCGGCGGGTTCGACCGGACCGAACCGGTAGTCCTGGAGCGCAGCGGCGACGGTGTGTTGGCGAACATCCTCGGCGAGCGGGTAACGAGCCTGTAAGCCCCCGATGCAGCCGCGCAAATCCCCCTTGCGCGTCAACGTAACGAAGGAGGCCCCGAGGGATGACAAACGGGGAGTCAGTCCATCGAGGGGGAGTTCGTGGATC
>Ga0299915_10001351_pt1 | contig 18243 bp, 15 predicted proteins | sample RVTome_13_FD_200263 | JGI IMG/M metagenome (GOLD analysis project Ga0299915, IMG submission 200263) | Soil microbial communities from uranium-contaminated site in the Upper Colorado River Basin, Wyoming, United States - RVT92D227 (version 2) ... | reverse complement strand
GCACACGCTGGATAAGGCAAGTCCGAAGTTAGCTCTTTACTGCTGCAACGGTAAGCATATCCCGGAGCTCGCGATAGAGCTCTGCAGGGCGGGGGGCGACAAGCAGAAGTATATGGAGTACAAGCTGTCCGATGTGATCGTTAGCTCCGTGAATCCGAGCGCCGGGACCAGGAGCGGCGATGTGCTCCCGCTGGAAGAAGTCAGCTTCAACTACGCCAAGATCGAGTGGGATTACACGATCATAGGCGCCGACGGGCTGCCCGCGGGCAACGTTATTGCCCAGTGGGATTTGGTGGCCAACAAGGGCAGTTAGAAACTGAACCTCTCGCATGAGATTCAAGCGTCCTGACAGTCGCTCAGGCAGGTGAATGTCTGAGGGAGTCTCGGACTGTAAGGAGGTGAGGTAGAATGAGGCAGAGAAGCGTGCTGCTCGTTGTGGGGATGCTGTTGCCAGCCTCGCTTGTCCTGGCCGGAGACATTGATCCCACTGAGAACATAGACCCTTATGATGACGGCTCGCAGTATGCCTACAGCGAGAACACCGGCTGGCTGAATTTTGAGCCGGGCCAGGGCCCGGGCGTTACAGTGGCCGACAGCGAGCTTAGCGGCTACGCCTGGGGGGAGAATATCGGCTGGATAAATCTCCGGCCCGCCTACGGCGGCGTCGTGAATGACGGGACCGGGCTGCTATCCGGTTACGCATGGGGCGAGAACGTCGGGTGGATCAACTTCAATCCGAAGGTGCCGGACGACCTGACTCACTATGGGGTCGTTATCGACCACGAGAGCAACTTCGATGGCTGGGCCTGGGGCGAGAATATCGGCTGGATTCATTTCCGGGACACAACGCCCGTGGCGTACAAGGTGCAGACCTCGTGGATAACCGGTTGCAGCGTCCTCTTTGACGACCTGGGCAGGCTGGTGCAGCAATGGCTTTACGGCCCGCCCATCAACCCGGACGGCGGCGGGACGCTCATCGGCGACCTAGACGGCAGCGGCGACGTCGATTTCGGCGACTACACGAAACTTGCGGAACTGTGGCTTGAGTTGTGTCCGCTCGGCTGGCCCTTGAGGGAAATACCGACCGGCGATGAGCCTTGAAAAGAGGCCCGGCTAAAGGCTGTGTCTGCTATTGGTTCTTCTGCTGGGATTCGCGCCACTGCTTGAACTGCAAGACTTCAAGCATCGCACGCAGCGCGCGAACGTCGTCATCGGGCTGCTTGTCCTGCATACGGTCAATCACCTTTTGGAGCATTTCGATTCCTTCACCGTATTTTTGCTGCAGCTCAAAGACCTTTGCAAGCTCGATGTAGCCGGCAACCTCATCGGGATTGATCTCTATCACTTTGCCGAACGCTTCAGCGGCGTTCTCAAAATCGCGGATCTTGACCAGAGCGGCGCCTAACTTGAACTGGAATTCGGGCATCTGGGGGTACTTCTCGGTAAGCTCGCGGAAGAGTTCAGCGGCATTTTTGAAATGCAGCGAGGCCTCTTCCTCGCGATTGAGGTTCTGCAGGGCCGAGGCAAGCTCGAAATTCACTCTTGCAAGATTCCTTTTCTCGGGAGACTGTTCGTTATATTCGAGGGCTCTCTTGAAGGCCCGGACGGCGCTGCCGTAATCGGCGAGTCGAAAACATATAAAACCAATTTCGCTGTACGCTATCGTTGTTAACCGGGGCTCTGTTTCGGCTGTTTTCTGATAAAAAGGGATGCTTTCTTCAGGATGGCCCGCGATGGAGAGCTTTTGGGCCTCCTGCAAATACTTGTAGGCAAGGAATCCCTTGGCGCTTCGGCGAACGATGGGGGCGAGGAGGTTCTCGACGGGGGCGTAGCCGTCGGTCAAGATGACGCCTGCGGACTTAGCCTTTATGTACTCCATCTCGGATTCGTTCAAACACCAGAGCTCGTTTGTTGTTTTCCAGCCGGAGACCATAAGGGCGACGTCGAGTTTTCGCTTGGCGGCGACGACGACAAAGGTGTTTCTCCCCCACTTTGGCTGACCGAGCTCCGTGACGACGTGAACGTCGGTGAAGGTCTGCCGGAGGGTGTTGACTACGGCGCCTATGTACTCTGCAAACTCATAAATGTCTATGAGTGTGAGTATATAGGCGCCATCATCGGTGAGAATGGCCGCGATTTTGTCGTTGAACTCCTTTGTAAGCAGTTGGAACGGCACGGAATAATCGTTGAAGGCGTCTCCATAGACAAAGTCGTAGAGTCTCCCGGTTCCGGCGCGTTGCTGCCGCAGGAGCTGGTCAACGTAATTTCGCGCGTCCATATTAAAGGTTTTGATGGGGGTATTCGGCTCGAGGCCGAACGCCTTTACAGCGGCCCGCGTGACGCCGGGGTCTATCTCGACGACGTCTATTGAGCTTCCGGGCCAGGCGTGCTCGACGTACCTGGGCCACACGTAGCCTCCTCCTCCGATTACCATAACAGAGAGCTTGTCTTTGGCGGCGCTGAGGCCGTGCGTTATAGCAGCGTAGATTTCCGTGTAGAAGTACTGGAGATTGGCGATATCGCCCATCAATATTCTGCTGTGCGTGAGCTTGTCCTCCATGAACTCGCGTTTGTCGGGGTCTTTGGAGATTTGCTTGACCGCGACGTAATAGTACGCCGTTTCGTCCTGGTATATTATTTGGGGGTCGGGCCGCTCTCGCAGGGCCAGGGCTGCGCCGGCGGTGCGGCACCACTTTATCGGCGCCATTCCCATCGCCATGGCCCAGAGGAACACTACGGCCCAGACGCAAAAGGGCCAAAGACGGGTGGAGTAGAGTATGCCCATAAGCAGGAGGACTCCGCCGATGACCCAGATAATCATCGTGGTTCCCACGGCGCCGATGAGATAGAACCCAGCGGCGAACGTGCCGGCGATGCTTCCGATAGCGCCCCAGGCATAAATAGTCCCGATTGTTTTTCCCGTGGGCAGTCCGCGGTCGAGGGCCATTTTGGCGACCACGGGACTGATTGCGCCCAGGATTGTTGATGGCAGCATAAAGACCAAAAAGACGTGCGTGAAGGTCCGTGCGGGCCAGCTTAGCTCCCACAGCCACATCAATCCGCCGACAAGGTTGTTGAGAACAACAGTGAAGACGCAGGCGGCGGATGCAATTGTAAAGAGGACGGCCAGGGCCTTCCTGGCGGCGCAACGGTCCGCGATTTGGCCGCCGAGGGCGTTGCCGAGGGAAATTCCGGCCAGCACGATTCCTATGACGGCGGTCCAGGTGTATAGAGATGAGCCGAGATGCCTGGCTATAAGGCGTGCGGCCACGAGCTCGAGGACCATAATACAGAGACTTGAGATGAAGACCGTCACAGCGGGTACGATGAGAGACGCCCCAGCGGGGTTTTTGGCCTTGATTTGGTCTTTTTCCATAGGCATAGAGTCTATGTATCCGCCGGTTCAAAATGCAAGAAAAAAAACGATTCAATGGATTTGAGAAAAAAGTTCTGGACAAGGCCCGGCCAGGCACGTATAATAATATCAGGCTCGTGATTATGGGAACTTCTAATGGAAGGAGATGCTATGACTAAGAGAACGAGTCTATTCACTTGGCTGACAATCACAGCCTGCATCCTGGGAATCCCCGCGGCTGCCAACGCCAAGACAGTCTATGTCGATGCCGATGTAACCGGAGCCAACGACGGCACAAGTTGGGAGAATGCCTACTACTTTCTGCAGGATGCGTTGATGTTCGCCGCCGCAGGAGATGATATCCGCGTGGCCCAGGGGGTCTATAAACCCGACGATTTCGTCTTGAGCGACCGGCCGAGCAGAGGCCGGGAGGAAACCTTCCAGCTCAAGAACGGCGTGGCCCTCAAAGGCGGCTACGCCGGCTCAGGCCAGCCGGACCCCAATGCACGGGATATAGAGCTGTATGAGACAGTATTGAGCGGGGACCGTGACGAGAACGACGTCGAGATATACTATGCATGGAACTTGATAGATGAGCCCACGCGGGGCGAGAATAGCAATCACGTCGTAACCGCTAGCGGAACGGACGCCAATGCTGTGCTTGATGGTTTCACTATTAAGGGGGGGCAGGCCGACAGCGCCCCTCCTCACAGCCAGGGCGGAGGAATGAATAATGATCATGGCAGTCCGACCGTGACTGACTGCATATTTACTCAGAATGCAGCCTTGCACGGCGGGGGAGTTGGCAACTACTATGGTAATCCAACGCTGAACAACTGCACGTTTAGTGAAAACTCGTCGTTTTGGGGGACTGGAAGTGGTGCTGGCGGTGGGATGTCCAACTTTTACGGGACCCCAGTGTTGACCGGCTGTGTATTCATTGGCAACTCCTCCGACCGCGGAGGGGGCATATACAACAACGCCAACTCATCGGTCTGCGATGGAAATAGCCCGACTTTGGTGAACTGTACGTTTCGGGCCAACTATGCCTACTGGGACGGGGGTGGGATGTCCAACAACTATGATAGCCCAATGGTTGTCAATTGCACTTTCATCGGCAACTCGGCGGGGTGCTTCGGATACGGCACTGGGGGCGGAGCTATCTCTGGCAATTATACTATTGCAACGCTGATCAACTGCACTTTTAGCGGAAACTCGGCTGATTCCTACGGTGGGGCTATCATATTTGGGGAGATTCCCTACGCCACCAGCAGAATGATCAACTGCATTTTCTGGGGCAATGATGCCGACGAGGGGCCGCAGATCGCACTGTATTGGGCCAGTCTGTCGGTAATTTATTGCGACATACAAGGGGGTCAGGCAAATATTGCCCTCCTAACCTGTTGTGACGAACTGGCCTGGGGCGCCGGCAATATCGATTCCGATCCCCGTTTCGCCAGGGGGGGCCATTGGGACAATAGCGTATGGGTCGATGGTGACTATCATCTGAAGTCCCAGGCAGGCAGATGGGATCCGCAGAGCGAGAGCTGGATACAGGATGAGCTGACGAGCCCCTCCATAGATGCAGGTTCCAAGAGCAGCGCGATTGGTTATGAGCCTTTTCCAAATGGCGGTGTGATTAATATGGGAAGTTATGGCGGCACACCCGAAGCCAGCAAATCATACTTCGGCAAACCGCCTTGCGAGACCATCGTAGCGGGGGATGTGAACGGAGATTGCGAGGTGAATTTCAGTGATCTGTACATAATGGCCTTGCATTGGTGCGAAGACCACAATTTATGAACCTTTTGGAGAGGAATCAGAAGATGCAAACGAGAAAGTGGGGAATCAAAGTAGCGATATTATGTTTGTGCCTGGGTGTTGCATCCACCTGTCCGGCCAAAGTCATCCATGTCGATGTGGATGCGCCGGGGGCGAATGACGGCTCAAGCTGGGAGAATGCCTACTCTTACCTGCAGGATGCGTTAATGTTCGCCACCGCAGGCGATGAAATCCGTGTCGCGCAGGGGGTGTATAGGCCGGATGAGTTTGTCTTGAGCAAACGGCCGAATCTTGGCCGAGAGGAGACCTTCCAGCTCAAAAACGGCGTGAATCTCAAAGGCGGCTACGCCGGCTTCGGTCAGACCGCCCCTAACGCACGCGACGTTGCGCTATACAAGACAATCCTCAGCGGTGACTTGAATGGCGACGACGTCGAGGTCGCGGACGCTTGTGATCTACGCAACGAGCCGAGCCGGGTCGAGAACAGCTACCATGTGGTTGTGGCAAGTGGAACCGACAGTTCAGCAGTCTTGGATGGCTTTGTAGTCACGGGTGGCAATAGCGGCGGGATGCATTGTGGCTACTATAGTGCGACGGTATCCGATTGCATATTTACCAAGAATTCAGCGGTTATCGGCGGAGGAATGTTCATCGGAGACGAGGCCACAGTGATCAACTGCCGATTCAGCCAAAACTGGGCAGATTGGACCGGCGGAGGCATCTCCAATGGAGGAAGGCCGGTCCTAATCGATTGCATCATCAGCGGTAACTCAGCCGGGCATGGTGGAGGGGGCATGGAAAGCTTTGATACTGAAGGCAGCGCGAGGCTAACCGGCTGTGTTTTTGAACGAAACTCAGCTGAGTATGGCGGGGGAATGTTCAACGACGAGAGCACCCCAACATTGATCTACTGCATGTTCGTAGAGAACTCGGCTCGGAACAGTGGCGGAGCAATCTGCAACTGGAGTTGGGCTAATCTTGAGATCATCAATTGTACTTTTGTCGCCAATGTTGCTGGCGAGTATGGTGGCGCGATAGGCGACCCAATCAATTGTGGATTGACTACGTCGGTGACCAACTGTACGTTTGTGGGCAATTTGGCTGAAAAGGGAAGCGCTCTATATGAAGGGTGCGACCATATAGATCACCCAAGTGGCATCATGCTTTCCAATTCTATTCTTTGGGATGGTGGGCATCAGATATGGGCAGAAAAAGCCACAACAATAACGTTAGATTACTGCAATGTACTAGGTGGCCGCATAGGAATTCACGACCCGTGTAACGTAGTTGTTTGGGGCAAAGGCAATATCGACATCGATCCTTGCTTCGCCGGTCCCGGCTATTGGGACCCCAATGGTACGCCGGAGGATGCCAATGATGATTTTTGGGTCGATGGTGATTATCACCTCAAGTCCCAAGCTGGGCGGTGGCATGCAGACGAGGGACGATGGACGATAGACGAGGAGACGAGTCCCTGTATTGATGCGGGCGATCCGATGAGTCCTATCGGCTCAGAACCATTCCCCAACGGCGGGGTAATCAATATGGGCGCTTATGGCGGGACGGGGGAGGCGAGTAAATCATACTTCGGCGAACCGCCCTGCGAAATCGTTGTCGCGGGCGACATAAACGGCGACTGCGAGGTCAACTTTTTAGACTTTAGATTTCTGGCGTTGCACTGGCTCGAGGAGCATTAGCCCGCATATTTCATACCGAATATCATAATTTCTTTAACAACAAACACTTAACTCTCTGTGTACTCTGTGGCTTTGAAAAAGCCGGGTTAGGGATTTTCCTTGACCGCCAGACTCCGGCGGAGTATAATATATATCAAACTAACAGAATCAGAATAGTGGATCGTATGTAGTATATGGCGCATCGTCTCTCGTACGCAGAAAAGGGAGCAGGCCCGCACAGGCACAAGGTTCTTGAAACTCCCGCTATTACTTCGTCCCTTTGTGCCTCAGTGGCTTTGTGACCGTGAGTCAATTATGCAAAACAAACCCAATTTGTAGCAGACCAAAATGAACGTAACCTTCTGTGACAAAATGGATTATGAGAATAAATCGGCCTTCGGAGTCCAAAAAAACAAAGCCAAATCAAAGCCAATTTCAAACGCGCAAACAGCTTACTCCGCTTGCCGGACGAAACATTGCCGCGGCCCTGCGGGCCTTGCAAGGACGAGTTTGAATAGATTTCCGTTCCGGGCTCTGCGCTTCGCTACGTGTCTCCGCTCGCTGCGCTCGGTCGAAATGACAGGGGGGGAGGAAGCGGTCAAAATGACGAATGGGCTTGGCTGCGGGTGAAATGCCGCCTGTTTACCTAAAAAGACGACGTACAGCGGGGAATGACAGACGCGCCGGGAACAAGTTTTGGTTGACTTTTTGCCGGATTATGCTATGATAGAGAAGGGCGATTGCTGAGGCGTTTATGAGCCGTGGCGGCGCTTCTATTTCAGGGATGGGTCTATAAATACAGGGATGGCAGAGTTGGCTTCGGGTTTGCAGTTACAGGCGGTTGTAGTCGGCGGCTCATCGGATGAGCTTGTGCGAGGTGTGATGGGCCTGGCCGGCGGTTATGGTATTGAGCCTGTTCGGTGTGAGGATGTATATTCGGCTGTCGCCAGGGTGGCTGAGAAGGCGGGGGCGAGGGGTGTTGTAATCGGACGGCTCGGAGAGCTTGGCAGAGAGGACGGGCGGTTCTTTGAGATAGCACGCCGAAACGGTTTTGCATGCTGCTGCCTTGTTGAAAAGGATTTTGCAGAGCGACGCCGGGAAGTTCTAACTGCGGTGGAGGCCGGCGCTTCTGTTGTAAGCGAGGCCGCTGAGATTGACAAGGTGTTGATGGATTTGTCGGGCGGCGGCGCTCGTGGGGCGGAGGAGCAGGGAGGCAGCAAGACGCGAGCCTTGCTTAGAGAGGTGATGGGAAAGATTCTGGGGGTCGGCGGAGCCGGCTCGCCGGGAAAGAGTAAGGCGTCGAGTTTTCAGAAGGACGAATTTCGCACAACGAGGGCCGAGCTGGATGCCCTGCTTGGAGATTGAGATAGATGAGAGTTCGCGGCAAATCAGGCGGGGCGGAGCGAGAGGGAGGAAAGATTCTCCTGGCCGGCGATATCGGCAGGGCTTTTGTCGATGCCGGGGATATTTCCTCGGAGAATTGCGAAGTCTGCCCGAATATACTTGATGCTATCGAGGCGGCGTCGAAGAGGAGGTTTGTGGCGATCGGGGTGGTGATGTCGGGTGCGTCCGGCAGGTTGCGCAGCGCCTTGAAGGCGCTGCGGGAGAGCTGCGATTCGAGAATTATTCTTCTTGCGCAGATGTCCGAAGAGCCGATGGCGATGCGGTTTATCGGTTCGAGTTACAACGGTTCGAGCGTGGCGGATGATTACCTGATTTGTCCGATTCGGTTTTCGGCGTTGGCGCTGCGGGTGCAGGAGTTCGGGCGTGCGTCCGCCGTCGCCCCTTCGGCTTCGCTCAGGGCAGGCTTGCCGGCGACGGCTGAACGGGAGGAGGGCGTCGATGCGGCGGAAGAGAGGACCAGGCATCTTGAGAAGCTCGCTACGGAGGATGACCTGACGGGGCTGAAGAACCGGAGATACGTTTGGGAGTTTGCCAGGCAGGTTATTGCGCGGGCGGGCGAGGAAGATGGGCGGGTGACATTGCTTGTCTTTGACGTTGATAACCTCAAGCATTACAACGACCTGTACGGCCACCTGGCGGGCGATTCCATCTTGAAGCAGGCCGCCGTTCTGATTCGCCGGTGCTGTCGTGCGCATGATGCTGTGGGGAGGATTGGGGGCGATGAGTTTGCGGTGGTCTTCTGGGACGACCCTCGGCGAAAATCGGGCGGCCCGCGAAGCGAGCGGCGCTCGGCGAGAGCAGACCATCCGGCGGAGGCGATCTATATTGCCAAGCGATTCGTCAGAGAATTGGAGAAGGCGGAGCTGAATTTGTTGGGTCCCGACGGTAAGGGCGTTCTGGCGATAAGCGGGGGCCTGGCGAGCTTTCCGCGAGACGGCTCGACGATAGAGGAGCTTTTTGAGAAGGCGGACCAGGCCCTGCTGGACGCGAAGCGGAGCGGCAAGAACAGAATCTATCTGGTCGGCAAGCCTCAAAACGATATAGCGGATCTTGAGTAAGCATATCTCGCATATCGTATCTGATATGTCGCATATTGTATCTCGTTCAAGGCGGGCGCGGATTGCGCATTGAAGGGAAATCCAGGTTGGGGAATTCTCAAATAAGTCGTTGACGGCGAGGAGTGGCGATGTAGAATAGTGTGAGATTCAAGCGAAATTAGTGCATATTCAAGTTATAGAAAAGGGTATCGATCATGTCTATGGATAACATTACGAAGGCGCACGCAGCGGGGGCGGCTGTTGTTGCGGGGGGCGTGGCCGATGCGGCGTCCGAAAAGGGCGTGGCTGAGCTGATCGGCAAGATCAAGGACAGCAGCGCCGAGGTGCGTGCAAAGGCATGGCTCGGGGCCGGGGAGGCGGGCGCCGCGGCGGTCAACGCGCTGGCTGAAGTGATGACGGATAAGGATCTGGAGGTTGCGCGTGCGGCGAAGCGCGCATTGTGGCGGATCGTCCATTACACTGGTCGGCCCGGTGCGGACGAAGAGAGGCAGGCGGTGGCGGACAAGTTGGCCGGGCTTTTGGGCGACGGCCAGCCGGTTGCGGTGAGAAGGGAGGTGCTCTGGATGCTCTCGGAGATTGGCCAGAAGAAGGCAGTTGAGCCGATAGCCTCGCTGCTTGCCAACAAGGAGCTTCGTGAGGATGCGCGGATGGTTCTGGAGCGGATTCCGGACAAGAGTTCGCTGGCGGCGCTGCGCGCCGGGTTCAAGTCGGCACCGGAGGACTTCAAGCCCAACTTGGCTCAATCCCTGCGGAATCGGGGGGGCAAAGTGCGCGGGTATGAGTGCGTGAAATTAGTGCCTGCGAAACAGACGAGCATCAAGCCGTTGAAATAGCCCGGCGATGTTGGGGCAGGTCGATTCAGGGGCTGCTTCTCGGCGGTTTGCTTGACAGCGAAGAACTGAAACTGAAAGGTGATAAGAATCATGAAACGATCAAATCAACTCAACAGGCGTGAATTTCTTGCTGCGGCGGGGGCTGCGGCGAGTGTTCCATATTTGATTCCGTCGGGCGTATTGGCGAAGGCGGGCAGGCCCGGCGCGAACGAGCGTATAGTGACGGCGCATATCGGCGTCGGCGGGATGGGCGGTTATCACCTAAATGATATGAAGGATCGGATGAACGCAGGCCAGGCGAAGATTGCTGCGGTTTGCGATGCGGATGAGAATCGTCTTGCAAAGGCGGTTATGACGGCGGGGGTCGGGGTGACACCCTATCGCGACTACCGCTATATTCTGGAGCGCAAGGACATCGACGCTGTGGTAATTGCGACGCCGGACCACTGGCACGCGGTGCAGACGGTGCACGCGGCGGAATGCGGCAAGCACATTTACGTTGAGAAGCCTGCGTGCTGCACTATCGAAGAGGGCAAGGCGATGGTTGCGGCGGCGAACAAGAACAAGGTTTCGGTGCAGGTGGGTTCGCAGGGCCGGTCACAGCCGGAGGCCTATCTGGCGCACCGTTATCTTGTGAACGGCAATATCGGCGACATCAGCAGGGTCGATTGCTTCCACTATCCGAGCCCGGAGGACAATAATCCCGTGCCGGACAGCGACCCGCCGGAGGAGCTTGATTGGGATTTGTGGCTTGGGCCGCTGCGGTGGCGGCCTTATAACCAGCGGTATTGTCACGGCGTTTTTCGCTGGCTGTTGGAGTCGGGCGGCGGCCAGATTCGGGACCGCGGCGCGCACGTGATGAGCTGCGCGATGTGGTGGATGGGCGCCGACGGCACCGGGCCGGTGACGGTCGAGGCCACGGGGACATCGCCGAAACAGGGGCTGTGGGATAGCGCGGTGCTAATGGACGTGACTTACACATTCAAGAATCCGGACTGGGTCATGACGTGGCGGCAGATGCCCGATGATAAACTGCCCAAGGCCGAAGAGCGAACGGGCAAGGAGCCAGGGGGCGAGATCAGCCGGCCCGGGTACGGGGCGATTTACCACGGCAGCAAGGGTGAATTCATCCACTGGGGCGGCGATGGCGGTACGTGGGCGGAGAAGAAGGCCCGTGAGTGGGCGCCGCCGGCGGGCGCCAAAGACGTTTATAAGAGTCCGGGCCACAAGGAAGACTGGTTTGAGGGGATTAAGACCGGCAAGAAGACAATTATGAATATCGAGGCGGCGGTTGGTGTGGCGAACCTCTGTGTCTTGGGGAACCTGTCTTATATCCTGGGGCGGAAGTTGGAGTGGGACCAGGCCAGGCAGGAGATCGTCGGCGATGAGCAGGCACAGCGGATGATGGGTCGGCCCCAGCGGCATCCGTATCATTTGTAGTCGCCGGTGGGACTTGGAGTTGTAAATGAGTTATAGCGCACACGGTTGGGCGGAAATCCCAGCCGTGTGCGTTTTCTTTGCGCGGGCGGATGGAGGTTCCCTGTGGCGGGGCCAAGATGGATAGGTTATCGGGGACGACAAAAAGGGGGTGATGAGCCATCCCCAAGCCTTCGGCAGGCTCAGGCGGGGCGCCGCGCTTGAGGATGCCACCCTACCTGAATAACGATGGCTCAACCATGCGGGGAGCAGTTATTGTTTTGGCTTGGAGGGCACTATTATGGTTTCGGTCGGGCTGAGGAGTCTGTAGCGTATTCCTCGCCAGCAGATGGTTCTGCCGAAAGCTGAGGACGCAATCAGAATGAACATAAGCAGCGACCAGAGCCACGAAAAATAGATGTCTGCGAGGCGGGCCCATTTGAGATTATGACGGTCGTGTTCGAGCAATTTGGCGATCATTTCTTGCCGCAGCAGGGCCTTTCCGGTCTCGCAGAGCAAAAAAACGATTGGCACGGCGATGAAGAAAGGCAGGCGTTTATCGGCGATTGCGGCGGCATAGACCGCCAGGGCGGCGGTGGGCCAGAGGCAGAGGAGCGAATACAGGCTGCTGCAGAGGCCGATGAACCAGGTCCAGGGTCTGTATATTCGGGTGATGAGGAATTGCCTTCGGGCGAATTCGAAGAGGTTCGGCCAGGTGGTTGATTCGTAGGTTGCAACGAGGCAGGCGGGGACAAAGGCGAGTCTCATCCCGGCTTTCTTTACGGCGTATGTCAGGGATAAATCGTCGCTGAGGACTTTTGGCCAGATTTTGTCAAGGCCGACCTTGCGAAATACATCGACACGGATTACCATAGAGCCGCCCCATGCCTGGTTGAAACGCGTGTTTCCGAGCTGCTGGGCGACCTTTGCGTTGATTGAAGATAGGGCAAGGGTGGCGAGGTTGTTCTTCTTTGGTATGAACCATCGATAACCGCTGGCGGCGCCGTAGCGGTAGTCGCGGAGGGGCCAGATCAGATGTCTGAGCCAGTCGGCTCGGACACAGACGTCGGAGTCGGCGAATGCGAGTATGTCGATGTCTTCGGCGATTCTGTTGTAGGCGTACAGTTGATTATGGATTTTCTGGCTGCAGGACTGCGCCTGGCCGGCGACGAGAATCTGGACGTCCAGGGCCCTTGAGCTTTCAGATAGGCGGTCTTTCAGCCTGCAAAGTTCGGCGTAGGCCGGGTCGGAGTCTTCGGCGACCACAAACCAAAGCACGTACTTTTCATAGTCCTGGTTGAAGAGAGAGGCGATGTTTCTGTCGAAGTCGGGGTCGAGGCCCTTGCAGGGGACAATAATCGCGACTCGCTGGCCCTGCCACCAACGCTCTTTTCCATATTTTTGCAGGAAGTAGCGATAGTTGCGAAATGACTGAAAGAGAAAGAGCAATTGGGAGACAATTACGATTATTGCTGCATAATAATATAAGGTCATTGAGCCGATTTCCTTTGCTGTATGCCTTTTTTTGTCAACGAAGTGCGCAGCGAGCTCGAACGAGCCGGGATACTTGCGGCTCTTGCGCTCAAAATCGGCGCATTTATAGCGTTGGACGACGCAGTTGTCAAGCAATCGAGGTTATTGGCACTATCGAGTCGATTAGCCGCTGGACCGTGTAAGATTCCGCGAGGTCGATGGGCAGGATGCAGCCGTGGTTGTGGTCGGAGGCGATTATTAGGAGGTTTCTGCCGGCCTGCAGGAAGCCCTCTTCCTGGGGCTGATGACCGAGGACGAATAAATCAACGTCGAATAGCTCAGCCATTTTGTCGAGCAGGGCCTGGGAGTGCCTTCTACCCCAGGTTAAGATGTAGGCGGAGCCCGGCCTGACGACATCTGCGATGTCCAGGCTCCTGTTCAGGACGTCGGGGTCGAATTTGTCGGCGAGCCGGTCGCCCGGCAGCGAGTGCGACACCCATATCCTGTTCTCGCATCTGACGGCCAGGGCCAGTGAAAAGAGAAATTGCCTCATTCCAGAGATGATACCTTCGGCGGCCTGCCCGAATTCCCGCTCTATGGCCAAACGTATAGAGCGATTCATTTCCTTTCCGCCCTTCATAACCTCGCTGCTGTTGATGAAAGCCGTATCGTGATTGCCCATAATGATGTGGACCTGATCGGGGAAATCGAGCTTGTAGCCGGCAACATCGAAGAGGAGTTTGTATGACAGGCAGCCGCCCTCTGTGTCTTCGGGGCCGCCGTGTATGATTTCGTGGAGAATGACGTGTGTGTCGGGATTGTTGGGCAAGTCGGCGAAGCCGGCTATTCTCTCAAAGTTGCGTCGATGCCCGTGGAGGTCGCCGGTTATTATGAGCTTTCCTGCGGCGGGCAGGTGAATCAGGTTTCCGCGTCGGCTGGCGTCCGCCTGGTTTGCCAGAGCGGCCTTATTGAGCAGCTTGATCGTTTTCTGAGGCATTTCTGTACGCCTTGATTTTGCCGCCGAAGATGTTGTGCACCATAAGGTCGAGTCTGGAGATAATGGTCATCATGTTTGCCGGGCGCTTTGCGGGATCGTCCTCGATGCAATCCATTACGAGGTTTGAGACATTGGCGGGTATCCTTCTCTTTATTTCGTTGGGCGCTATGCGCGGCGCAGCTACAGGTATGCCGAACTTGTTCTTTTTTGGTATCAGGGTGGGGGCGTGTTTGCCCGTCAGCGCCCAGTACATTGTGGCGCCGAGATTGAATATGTCGGTTTTCGGGCCGAGCGGTTTGCGCCGGACCTGTTCCGGGGCGATGTAGTCGGGCGTGCCCTGTATTCTCCGTTTTACAGTTCCGATTTTGCAGCTTTGTCCGAGGTCGATGATTTTTATCGAGCCAGCCTTGCTCATCAGGATGTTGTTGGGCTTGATGTCGCAGTGGACATATCCCTGCTGGTGCATTGCGTTCAGGGCGGTTGCGATCATTCTGAAGACAAGCAGGACGTCGCCGAGGCTGAGGGACGGGCAGTCTTCAAGGTTTCTCCCGTCGAAGTACTCCATCGAGAGGAGCATTTCCCTGACTTTGAGCATGCTGCGAATCTTTTTGAGCTTGTTGCATTTTCGGATGTAAGGGTGGTCAATGCGGCGGGCCGCCTTGTATTCGGTCTCCACCTGCTCGAAGATCCGCAGGTCCTCCGGGCGCTGGTAAATGACGCGTTTAAGCGCCACCTCGGTCTTATCCTCTTCGTCTGTGGCGAGGTAGATCGTACTCCTGGCGCCGACTCCGATGCGCTTGATTATGGTGAAGCCGCCAACGTGGAGGATATCCTTGCCCATAATATAAAAAACACCTGTAAACCGACTATCATCGGCTGTTTCAGCACAATTTCAGTCAGATGCGCTGAGACGGCATTTCGTTCGCCACATCCTCCGGTTTTGCCGTTTATACGGCTGTTAGTATAGGACGTAAGAGCGACCTGAAACCCCACGAATTTCTTCGCAAATTGCCCTGGATACCCAACAAACCAGTTCAATATCGAACCGCATCGCGGCTCACTTGAGTTTCGCAAGCCCGAAAGTATATAGTATAAGCGGGCGTATATCCAGTCTTGGAGAGATTTTTTGCAGGATCGAGCTAAAAATATGGCGGGTCTTGACAAAGGCCGCGAAAACTGCATAATGCCCTGGATTGATTCTGACGAAAATGGTTTGTTGAGTGTTACTCGTTGATTTTCGTGGTTTTGTTCCCCGATAGCTCAACTGGTAGAGCGAGCGGCTGTTAACCGCTAGGTTGTAGGTTCGAGTCCTACTCGGGGAGTTCTCCGATTGATTATTGATTGTTTTCGATTGATTATTTGCAACGTGCGCGATTTGCCGAGAAGTAGGCAACTGACCCTTACCGGATTATACAGGTTGTCCAATCATTGTTAGGGGGATATATGCACACAGAGATTGACCCAGCACTCCGCACTCTGGTCTTGAACTTTAAAGAGGCACGTCTCAGAAATCGTAAGCGAATCGCTTGGGCACTGGGGGCCTGGCTAATCGTTGGCATTGTCGTGGGGATCGGAACGGGGATCCCAATATGGTTAAGATGGATTGGCGATGAGCCACCAACACCAACATGGTTTAGCGAAGAGCCAATAGACCGCGACTCGAGCGGGTTCGCTCTGGGTTTTGGATTGGGGTTAAGTGCCTTTTTCATCGGTTTCTTCATCACGATGATACTAATCGACAAGCCCACCCACATCAACTGCCCACAGTGTGGGCATGGGTGGGAGGGGAGCGACCCGAGCAACCCGAGTGATGATTGGCTGACATGGAAACATTGCCCTGGCTGTGGATTGAAGATGATTTATGACACCGGTTGGCACGAGAAGGCCTAACCAGTCATTGTATCGGAGTCGGGTCGCGCTCGAGTTTTTCAACGTCATTTCCTTCCTTTACGGTTCTTGGTTTCTCAACGTTCACCTGTGATGGTCAGCGGCCCCGGTGAACTCGTTCATTAGGCCAAAGGCGCAAGCCTTAACTCCAACCGATGCATCCACGCGACGCGAGGTTGACAACCGCGTCGCCTTCGCACCCCCATCCATCGTTTGCAGCTTCCGGCGGGTAATCTCTGCGATGTCGGCCAGCATTCCTCGGTTCAGCAGAACCCTGCACGTCTATTGTTGTTTAGCAACACTTGTTCAAATTCACCATTGATTGCGGAATGGAAAAGCGGCAAAATAGCGGTTACGAATGAACATCTGTACAAGAGTATTGTGGAAAGTGTCGGACTGATATGATAAGAAGACGTTTATCTCTGCGCGATAAGGCAATACCGGCGATGAGAGAGGCCGTAAGAGGAGTTATCGAACGGCATAAGAAGGATAAATGTCCGCTTTCGGTCTGGGACTGGAAGAACAAAAAAGTCAAGTACATAACGCCCGCCGAGGCCCTGCGTCAGTTCAAAAGGGGCTCAGCGGAGAAATGAGCCTTCTTCACATAGGCTTCAAAGGAGCATTCTGGGCACAATATGAGTATGCGTAATCTTCTGCCGATAGTAATGTTAGTGGGTTCCAACGTATTTATGACGTACGCCTGGTACGGACACCTCAAGGACCTGCGGGCTAAACCTCTTGTGGTTGCGATAGCGCTTAGCTGGTGCGTGGCGTTCTTTGAGTACTGCCTGCAGGTCCCTGCCAACCGCATAGGCAGTACAATGTATTCTCTGCCGCAGCTAAAGGTGATACAGGAAATCATTACAATGTGCGTCTTTGCACTTTTCTGCGTAGCCTATATGAAACAGCGGCTGACGCTGGATTTTCTATGGGCGGGGCTTTGTCTGGCAGGTGCAGCCTTCTTTATGTTCCGGCACTTCCAGGCATCGCCGTAAACAGAGACGTTGAACCTACGCTTAATCTGGAAATATTCAAATTTTCTCCTTGACATTGGTTCGTACTCGAACTATTCTGTGAAATAGACGTATATTCGATCTAATCATGAATAGATATCACAACGTGAATACAGAAGGAATCATTGCTCAGATCGCACGGATCAGGGAGTCCGCTAATACCCTGATTGAGATAGAGTTACGTGAACGTTCCATGAAAGGGATTGTCCCGGCTCATGGCTCCGTGCTTCAGTTTCTGTTCCGACAGAATAAGCCCGTTCCAATCAAGGCGGTAGTCGAAAAAGTCGGCCGAGCAAAATCAACTGTTACGGTGATGATTAACACACTTGGACGCCGCGGCTACCTTAGGAAAATGCCTTGCGAGACGGATAATCGGGTGATTATGGTCGAATTGACAGCGGCCGGACGTAAGCTTCGTAGGGACTTCGATGAAATATCAGAGATCCTGCTGAACAAGGTCTATGGAGATATGAAGAAGAAAGCCCGTCAGTTGCTGGTGAGCCGGCTGGATGTTATCGAGAACAATATAAACAAGTAGTTTTTTTCAGATAACAGTTCGTATGCGAACTATTGTTCGGAAAGGAGTTAAATTATGAGCGCAACAATTCTGGTCACGGGTGCAACGGGAAACGTGGGACGCGAAACAGTCCAGGCACTGTCCCGGGCGGGTAACATCGTTAGAGCCGCTTCACGAACAGTCAAGCCAACTGCAACAGGCGAAAACATTCGGGCTTTTCTTCTGGATTACACCGATTCCGGAACTTATGCCGCCCCCCTGAAGGGAGTCGCGGGTCTCTTTCTGGTCGCGCCGCCTCTGGACGCACAGGCCCCGTCCAAGCTTCTTCCCTTCATCAAAGCGGTCAAGGCGTCTGGCGTCCGACATGTTGTGTTTGTCTCTGCTCTGGGAGTCAATCTGAATGAGCAGGCCCCATTGCGGATTCTTGAGCACGCCGTGATGGATAGCGGTATCGGTTACACGATCCTGCGTGCCAACTTTTTCATGGAGAACTTCTCGACCGGCTTCATCGCCCCCACGATTCGGCATCAAAGAGGAATCTCCCTGGCCGCCGGCGAAGGCAAAACGAGCTTCATCTCCACAAAGGACATCGCCGCCGTAGCCGCAAAGGTCTTTGCCACAGGACCGCAAGCAAAGGAATACAACCTGACCGGCCCTGAAGCCCTGGATCACGCACAGGTGGCGACTATCCTCAGCCGTACTATCGGCCGCGAAATCCGCTACCATGCCTTATCCGAGGATGCCATGCTGCAAGGAGCCCGCGACCAAGGTCTGCCTGAGGATGTAGTCCAGTACCTGGGCGCGTTGTATGCGGTGGTACGAGCCGGGTACA
>Ga0299915_10001350_pt1 | contig 18255 bp, 11 predicted proteins | sample RVTome_13_FD_200263 | JGI IMG/M metagenome (GOLD analysis project Ga0299915, IMG submission 200263) | Soil microbial communities from uranium-contaminated site in the Upper Colorado River Basin, Wyoming, United States - RVT92D227 (version 2) ... | reverse complement strand
ACCAGGGCGAGACCTGGACCCGGATGACAGAATACAAGATGACGGGCGGCAGCGACCAGGTCAACGGGACCGAGGCCGGCTATTACGGCCGGCTCAACGTCGACCCCAACGACGACAAGGTCCTCTACGCTCCCGACACCTACACTCCCAAATCTACCGATGGAGGCAAGACGTTCAAGCGGGCCGGATGGGAGGGCAACAAGAAGACCCACGTCGACCACCGCGCCGCCTGGATCGACCCGCTCAATTCGAAGCATATCCTGAGCGCCAACGACGGCGGTGTGAGCGAGAGCTGGGACGGAGGGGTCCATTGGTCGCAGAAGGAAACGATCGCCGCCCAGCAGTTCTATGACGTGAGCGTCGACAACGAGATGCCTTATAACGTCATGGGCGGCACACAGGACAACGGCTGCTGGATCGGACCGTCGCAGACGCGGAATCCCTACGGCGTCTTTCCGGCGGATTGGCTCTATTTGCCCACGGGCGACGGGTTCTACACCCTCCGCGATTGGTGGAATCCGGAATGGATCTATTATGAGAGCCAGTTCGGGTCCTCGAGCCGGATGAACCTCCGGACCGGAGAGGTCATTTCCCTGGCGCGCCGGAACACACCGGAGGAGAACGCGGCCGGCACCCCCGCTCAGCGGTACCAATGGAACGCCCCTATCGTCCTCTCGCCCCACAACCCGGGCATCGTCTATGTCTGCTCTCAGCACGTCCACCGCTCCCTGAGCCGCGGCGACCGGAACACATGGGTCACGATCAGCCCCGACCTGAGCAAGGCCGACCCCCAGCGGATCGCCCTGTCCAGGAAAACGAACCTCCAGTACGCCGTGATCTTCACCTTCGCCGAGTCGCCTAAGAAACCCGGCGTCCTCTGGGCCGGGACCGACGACGGGAACCTCCAGCTGAGCCCCGACGGCGGCCAAACGTGGACGAACATCACCGCCAACTTCTACGACAAGACCGGCCGACCGAAGGCCGAGGTCAAAGGCGCCCGGATCCCTTACGACCGCTGGGTCAAGCGCGTTCTCCCGTCGGCGCACGACGTTAACGTTTGCTACGTGGCCTACTCCGGCTATCGGACCCACAACGAAGACAAAACCTATCTTTACGTGACCCGCGATATGGGCAAGACATTCGAGGATATTTCGGGCGGCCTGAATAATCCCGTGAGTGATATTGAAGAGGACCCCGATAATCCGAACGTCCTCTACTTGGCCACCGATTACGGCCTCCTCGTGACGGTCGACCAGGGCCAGACCTGGCAGAATATCTCCACCTCGGCCCCCCACGTCGTCATCAAGGACCTGGCCATCCAAAAACGCGACCGCGACCTGGCCATCGCGACCTACGGCCGCGGCATCTACATCGCCGACATCGGTCCGTTCAAGGAGTTCAAGGCCGAGACGTTCGCCAAACCCGCCCATCTGTTCGACCTCGAGGACGTCGTCTGGTGGGGCCGCTTCGACCGCCGGGGCCAAACCCTGGGCGAATTCGCCAGCGCCGACAACCCGCCACCTGGGAGCACGATCTATTATTTCCTCAAGGACAAGGCGAACAAGGTCACGGTGACGGTCAAGGGGCTGGACGGCGAGCCCATCAACGAGCTCAACGGGAGTGTCGCCAAGGGCCTTCAAAAAGTCACCTGGAATCTCACCAGGCGCGTGCCGCCCGAGAAGCTCGAGGGCCTGGACCGCGAGGCCCGGCAACGGCTCCAGCGTCTCGACCCCGGGACGTTCAACATCACGCTGAGTGTCGACGGGAAAGAGGTCGTCACAAAGAAGCTCGTCGTCAAGCCCGACCCGCTTGACCGGGCGATTATCTGAGCCGCCGGGAGCGAACCGACCGACCCGGTCGAGGTGAGAGGAGGATTCCATGCGCCAAAGGAGAACATTTGTTGTTTTCGGTCTGGCTCTTGTCTTCGGCCTCGCCGCCGCGGGATATGCCCCCGCCCAGCCGGCGGCCGCGGACGGCTTCGCGAGCCTTATGCCCGTCCCCGAACGGGCGACACCCGCCGCGGGCAAGTTCCGCCTCGACGAATCCCTGACCGTCGGGGGAAGCGGTCCGCAGAGCCGTCGCGCGGACTCGGCCGCGGCCCGGTTCATGACCCGGCTGGCCGGACGGACCGGCCTTTTCCTCAAGCAGGATTTCCTGGCCGAGAGGCTGACCGCCGATAAGGCGACGGTCAGCTATACATATGACCGGACCGGCAAACTCGTCCCCAACGAGGACGAAGCCTATGCCCTGACGATCACCACGGACAAAGTCACCCTCGCCGCCGCGACCGACCTCGGGCTCGGGTGGGGCTTCGAAACGCTCCTCCAGCTCCTGAGCGCCGACGAACAGGGCTATTACCTGCCCTGCGGAGAGGTCCGCGATCGACCCCGGTTCACGTGGCGCGGCCTGCTCATCGACGCCGGCCGTCACTTCATGCCCGTGGACGTCATCAAGCGCAACCTGGACGGGATGGCCGCGGTCAAAATGAACGTCCTCCACTGGCACCTCACCGAGGACCAGGGCTTCCGTGTAGAAAGCCGGATCTTCCCGCGGCTCCACCAACTGGGCTCGGACGGACAGTACTACACCCAGGACCAGATCCGGGACATCATCGCCTACGCGTCCGACCGGGGCATCCGCGTCATGCCGGAGTTCGATATCCCCGGCCACTCGACGAGCTGGCTGGTCGCTTTCCGTGAACTCGCCAGTTCGCCCGGCCCGTTCATGATTGAGCGCCACTTCGGCGTCTTCGGCGGGTCCTTCAATCCCATCGACGAGCGCGTCTATCGCTTGCTCGACCGGTTCCTGGGCGAAATGGCCGCGCTCTTCCCCGACCCCTATCTCCACATCGGTGGCGACGAGGTCGAAGGCAAGCCGTGGGACGCCAATCCGGCGATCCAAGCCTACAAGAAAAAGAACCGCATCCCCGACAACCATGCCCTCCAGGCGGTCTTCAACAAGAGGCTCCTGAGAATCCTCCAGAAGCACGACAAACGGATGGTCGGCTGGGACGAGATCTTCCAGCCCGGACTGCCCACGGACATCGTGATCCATTCCTGGCGCGGGACAAAAGCTCTGTTCGAAGCGGCCCAGAAAGGCTATCAGGGCCTGCTTTCGAACGGCTACTATATCGACCTCGGCCAGCCCGCCGAGGTCCATTATCTCAACGACCCTCTGCCCGCCGATTCGCCCCTCTCAGAGGTCCAGAAAAAGCTCGTCCTGGGCGGCGAGGCGACGATGTGGGCGGAGCTCGTGACCGCCGAGACCGTGGACTCGCGCATCTGGCCCCGCACGGCGGCTATCGCCGAGCGCCTGTGGTCGCCGGCGACGGTCCGCCACGTCGACGATATGTATCGGCGGCTGAGGACGGCCGCCCTCCGGCTCGAGGAACTGGGCCTGACTCATTTCAAGAACCAGGACATGCTCTTGCGGAGACTGGCCGGCACGCCGGATATCCGGGCCCTCAAGACACTGGCCGAAGCCGCCGAGCCCGTCAAGAATTACCAGCGTCACAGCCAGGGAGTGACTTACACGAGCCTTTCCCCGCTCACCCGGTTCGTCGACGCCCTCTTTCCCGAGTCACTCGCCGCCCGCGCGTTCCGGATGAAGGTGGACCGCTTCCTCGAGACGAAGGATCCGGAGCTTGGCCGCGAGGTCCGGGCCACGTTCCTGAGATGGAAGGGCAACCATCCGCTCGTCCTGCGTCTTCTCGCCCGGAGTCCGGCCCTCTTGGAAGTCGAAGGGCTTTCGCTGGCCCTGGCCGGAGCGTGCGAAACCGGTCTCGCCGCCTTGGATTCGATCGTCGCGGGTGAGACCAAGGACGACAAGTGGGTCGAGGCAAACTTAGCGGTGCTTGCGGACGCCCTCAAGCCCAGGGCTCACGCGGAGCTGGCCGTCGTCACGGCCGTCGAGAAGCTCGTCCGGGCGGCCGCCGGGAAGAGCTGATGGTTCCGTTTCCCGGACGCCCGAACTTTGTTGTCCGCCCCCTGCCGGGCGACCATTTTCCGGCCGAGAGGCCGGATGTCTGGGCCGCCGTCGAACCTCTTCTGATCACGTCGTACCTCTGGTTGAAGAACGGGTACGAGCCGCGTGTCGAGATCCGACTGGGCTACACCCACGATTTTCTCTACGTTTCTTTCCGGGTCCGGGAACGCCGGGTCCGCGCTTCCTTCACCCGCTTTCAGGACCCTGTCTATAAGGACAGCTGTGTCGAGTTCTTCGTCGACGGGTTCCCGGAAAAGAGCCGTGGTTACCTCAACATCGAGGCCAACGCCCTGGGAACGATGCTCATCGCGTTCGGCCGCGACCGCCATGATCGGCGGCCGCTCTCCGTCGGCGAGGTCGCGGGCCTGGAGGTCCGGCCTTCGCTCGCCGCGCCGGTCGACGGCGATATCGGAGCGGACGGCTGGGCGCTCGACTACCGCCTCCCGACCGGGCTTTTCGAAGGTTTATTCGGCGTCCGACTCGGGCCCGGGATCCGAGCCGCGGCCAATTTTTATAAGTGCGGGGATGCCACGGAGATTCCGCACTACGGCGCGTGGAGTCCTGTCGGGACCCCGACGCCGGATTTCCACCAGCCGGAGTATTTTGGAACGCTGGAATTCGGGGCATGAGGACGGCACGGCTGGTTCTCCCGATCCTGCTGGGGACGATATTTGTCCGGGCCCAGGCGCCGCTCATCATCAAGGACAGCCTCGGGCGGCAGGTTTCCGTGCCCTCCGTCGTAGCCCGGGTCATTTCGCTCGAGCCGGAGATCACGCGGCTCATCGTCGCCCTCGGCGCGGGCGAAACCCTCGTCGGACAGGACTATTTTCTCCGCACTCATGACCATCTCTTCCCGGTCATCTTCCCGGCCGGGCGCCGCCTCCCGGTCGTCTCGAATCAGGGCCAGGACCTGAACTATGAGCTGGCCGTCCGCCTGGCTCCGGAGCTCGTCTTCTCTTCGCCTTCAGAAACAAGCATGACCGGATCCATTCAGAACAAACTGCGGGTCCCGGTCGTGGCCCTGGCCTCGCTCGGCAAAGTCGAGTCCCTGCTCGAGGAGCTTCGCCTCGCAGGGCAGATCCTCGGCCGGCCGGAGAGGGCGGCCGAGCTCGAGCGGTTCTTCCGGCAGAGATTGGCTTTCGTCCGATCGGGACTGGAAGATGTCCCGGCAGGGGTGAAGCCACGGGTCTACCTGAGCTTTTGGGGCAGCTTGACCAGAACGCCGGTTGTCTACGAGCCGGTGGATCTCGCGGGCGGCATCAACGCCGCGGCGGGCCTGCTGCCGGCGGCCTTGGGCTCGCCCGGAACGACCATCTCGGCGGAGACCCTCCTGGCTTGGGACCCCGACATCATTCTCGTCCACGGGAATTATCTTCCCTGCGACCGGACGGTCACGGTCGACGGCCTTCTCGCCGACCCCCGGTTCAAGTCGCTCAAAGCCGTCCGGGAGAGGAGGGTTTTTTACACCTTCGGATACTGGTACTGGTGGGACCCCGCCCAAGTTCTCCTCGAAATCCAATACCTGGCCCGGCTCTTCCATCCCCGGAGATTCCCCGCCTTCGATCTCGAAGAGGAAGGGAATCTCATCTACGAAAAATTCTATGGTGTGAAGGGCGCCTATACTGCCGTCGCCCGCATTCTCAACAGTCATGAGTGGCTCCGTAACGCGAAATAGGAAGGCCGCGCTCCTCTGGCTGGCGGCGATACTCCTGCCGCTCCTGCTTATCATCGTCTCGCTGAATATCGGCGCCTACCATATCCCGCTTCGGGATGTCTGGCGCACCGTCGCCGGAGTCGGGGGCGGCCCCGGCGCCGGACCGGACGCCGAGGCGTACCGGGATATCCTGTTTCGCATCCGGCTGCCGCGCGTTCTCCTGGCGCTGGCCATCGGGGCGGCTCTCTCGGTTTCGGGCGCCGCCCTGCAGGCCATCTTCCGCAACCCGCTCGTCAACGAGTACATCCTAGGGATCTCCTTCGGCGCGGCCTTTGGGGCGGCCGTCTCGGTTATTTTCCTGGGCCGCGCCTTCCCGCCTCAACTGGCGGCGTTTGTCACCGCCTGTGGCGCGGTTTTGCTCGTCTTCGTGGTGGCGGGGCGCGCTCTCACTCAGCCCGTCTCTCTTCTCCTGACAGGCGTCATCATCTCGGCCCTTTTTCAGGCCCTCCTTTCTCTCGCTCAGTTCCTGGCCAATCCCTATGCCCTGCAGGCTATCGTCTTCTGGCTGATGGGCAGTCTGGCCGAGGCGGGCTGGAAGGAGCTGGCCGTTTCCCTGCCTCTCATGACCGCCGGGGTCGTCGTCCTCCTCCTTCTGCGGTGGCGCCTGAACGTGCTCTCGCTGGGCGACGATGAAGCCCGGGCCCTGGGCGTCAATGTCTGGGGTGAAAAGATTCTGGTCATTTTGGCGGCCACCCTGACGACGGCGGCGGCCACGGCCGCGGCCGGGGTGATCGGCTGGGTCGGTCTGATCGTCCCGCACCTCGTCCGGATGATGGCCGGCGCGGACAACCGCCGCGTCATGCCCCTGTCGGCCCTCTTCGGGGCCAGCCTGATGCTCCTGGCCGACGACCTGGCCCGGGGCGCGACGAGCTTCGAGATCCCGATCGGCATCCTGACGAGCGTCATCGGCATTCCGTTCTTCATTGTTCTGCTCAGAAGATCGCGGCGGGTGTGGCTGTGAACGTCCGGGTCGAAAACCTCCGCTTCGCCTATCGGAGTTTTGAACTTCGGGTCGAGCGTCTGGACTGCGAGGCAGCCCGAATCACGGCCATCGTCGGGCCGAACGGGGCGGGGAAGTCGACCCTGCTCAAATGCCTGGCCCGCCTTCTGCCCATTTCGCCCGGAACGGTCTTCGTCGACGGCCGCGACATCGTCGCCCTGCGCGGGCCGGAAAGGGCGCGGCTCATGGGCTACGTCCCCCAGGAACCCTCGTTTATTTTCAATTACTCGGTCCTTGATTTCGTCCTGACGGGCCGGGCCGCCTATCTCACGCCCTTCACCGGCCCGTCGGCCGCCGACCGGCGGGTCGCCGAGGAGGCCCTTCGCTTCGCCGGGCTCGAAGGCGATGCCCGGCGGCCCTTCCTGGAACTCAGCTCGGGTGAACGGCGGCTGGTCCTTATCGCCCGAACCCTGGCCCAGCGATCCGAGATCCTGCTCCTCGACGAACCGACGGCCTTCCTCGACCCGCGCCATGAAGTCGAGATCATGGGCCTGCTGCGGCGCCTGGCCGACGAGAAGGGGAAAACGCTCATCATCACCCTGCACAACCTCGACCTGGCCGCCCGCGCGGCGGACGTCATGGTCTTTATCAAGGACGGACGAGTGGTCGCTTCCGGGCCCGCGGGCGAGGTCCTGACCGAAGAGCTGCTACGGACCGTCTACGAGCTCGACATGACCATCCTCGAGCACGCCGGGCGCAAGGTCATCGTCAAGTAGAGAAACGAGGCCGTCCCTCGGCCAAATTATTGGCACTTCTCCCGATTTCGAGAGCGGCGAGGAAACGCGCCAACGAATCTCCCCTCTCCCCCCGACCCCGGGGAACCAGTCCCGGCGGTTCCCCCATCGCCAACGGGATGGGTCCCCCTCCGCTACGGGGGGCTTCGGGGAGATTTCGTCGTCGCGCACGCCGGCCCGAAATCGGGAGAAGTGCCAATGGCCTGGGCGACGTACCACTAGCGGCCAGCCGCTGTGATCACGAACCAGGTCATGCTTCGGGGAGCCAGCTTGACGGGGACCTGGGTCCGGCCGGCTGCGTCGAGGCCTAAGAGGGACGGCGGGCCGTCCTTTTCCCGGATGAGAGCGCGGCCGACGAGTCCCGTGTAATAAAGCGGGAGCGTCCAGGACCTCGCGACCTCCCGGTCCGTGGGATTGTGGACCACGGCCAGCCCTTTGACGGGGAGCCCGGGATTGACGTGGAGGATTCCGTCCAGGTCGCGTCCATCGGGCCGCCGGACATGGATGATATCGGAATCGAGGATGTCCCGATAAGACTTATAAAAGTCCACCCATTTCTTGACCACGGCGCGCGTCCGCTCCGTGTCGTAAAGCCGAACGCCGCGGTAGCAGGCCTGGACGCCGGCGCTGAAATTCTGGGCGAGATGGGCCTCATAGTGCTCCAGGTGTTCGTCGAGGGGCTCGATCGTCGCCGCCGCGCCGCCGCCGTGATACTGGACGAGAGGCACGAACATCCAACCCATGCTGGGCGTTTTTTCCCACGTCCCGTCGAAGATGTTCTGCCGCCCCAGGACGACCTGGCGGTCGCGCGGCAACGACCAGTTGACTTCCCGGTAGCCCATGGCCGATTTGTTCGAGCCGCTCAGAAAATACCAGTCCGGGATATTGAGATAGATCCCCCGGCTGCGGCACCAATGGTAGAAGTCCGTGATCGTCCGCCACTGGGTCCACTGGGAATCGGCCAGGCCCCGGTGGCCCGGGTGATGCGTCGAGGCGCAAGTGTCGCCGGGATAGGACCCATCGTGCTCGAGGAGGTCGAAGCCCGTCTCCTCAAAGAATCCCTTGAGCTTCCGGAAATAGTCCTGCCCCCATCGCGAGCCGAGGCAGGGGGAGTTCCCGAAGGCGGCGACCCCGCCCGGTTTCCCCGTCCGCGGATTGATGACGTCGTCCGCGTCGCTGATGCGGCGTGAGGCGAGCAGGGAATAGCCGCCGATCTCGACCCCGCGGCCGTGCGCGTAATCCGCCAGCTCCTTGAAGGTCCGCCGATAGGCCGGGTCCTCGTTCTCCATGTCGAGACCGCTCCCGAAGCTCAGGATGACCATTTCGAAGCCCGTCGCCGCGCATTGGTCGACCGCCGCCTGCACCACGGCCGGCTCGGCTGACCGCAAGTGCATCATCACCGGGTTCTCCGTTGCCCAGGGCGCGAGCGTGCGATACATCCGGCGCAGGGCGAGGCCCCGGCGTTCGCGGTCCGTGCTGTCATAGCAGAGAATATGGGTCTTGAAGCTTTCGAAATCCGCTCCCGGCGCGATGACGACATCCGGGCCGAGGGGCGGGCGCGACTCAAGAAGGCAAGGGGTCTGGAGCTGGTAGTTGACCTGCGAGGTATAGGAAGGGTCCAACATCCAGCAGGCTGTCCGAGCCGCCGTTCCAGGCGTATCGGCTAAGAAGGCCATCTCGCTTTCGACATGGAAATTGGGGCGGGCCCATGCCGCCGGCGAGTTGACGGCCGACTCGGGCTCGACGAAGGCCAGGATCTCCGAGGCGAACGTTTCGAGAGTCACGGGCCGGGTCCCTTCGTTGCGGACGACGAGCGACTTGGAGAAAAGGGGCAGGCCGTCATAGAGCTCGTACAGGATGGATACTGAGACCCCGCTCGGACCTCCGTCCGGGGCCTCGAAGTCCAGGCGCAGGCTGACCCCGGGCGGGGGCCAGGCGGCAGGGGCCGCATAACGTTTCTTCGCCCACGGAATCCGTTCGGCGATCCGGCCGATGCCGTGGCCGGAGAATTTGAAGGCGGCCGGGTCGGCCGTAAGTTCCGGAAGCCATTCCCGTTGCAGGTAGGCTTGGTCGGGCTGGCCCCGCAGGCCGCCGACGTCATATGTTCGGCCGTCGACCGTCAGCCGCGCTTCAGGACGGACGGCCCGGACGAATTCCTCCTCCGTCGTCAGATTCCGCAGGCTGATCGTCGCCGCATTCGGCCGGAGGCGGATCTCGCGGCGGAGAAGCCCGTTCTGGAGCAGGACCCCGGACCCGTCCGCTTCGACGCGAACCTCGGCTCGGTAGGGAGAGGGGTCGATGAGCCAATCCGGTCCTGTCCCGGCAGACTGAGGTGAGGGGGCCGGTCCGCAGCCGCAGATAAAGACGCAGAAAACCGGGGCCAGCCAAACAAGGGTCCGGATCTTGACCATGCGCCGCCCTCCGTTATTTGAGGTCTAATCTTTGCCGCGTGTGGAGACCCGGTCGAGATGGTCGAGCTCGTCCTGCGTCAACCGGAAACTAAGCGCGCCCGTGTTCTCCTCGGCCTGCGCGCTCCGGGTCGCCCCGGGAATGGCCACGACGATCTCGCCGTGGAAAGTGATGAGCCAGTTCAGCGCGACCTGACTTGGCGTCGCGGCATGGCGCGCCGCGATCTGGCGCAACGCCTCGACGATGGGCCGGCTCTTTTCGAGGCCGCGGCGATGGAACTTCGACAAGTACCGGCGGTACCCTCCCGCAGTTTTGATTCGCGCGGGGTCGTCGTGATACTTCCCGCTGAGCAGCCCCTGGCCGAGCGGGGAATAGGCGATGATCGTGACCCCCAGCTCTTTAGCCGCGTCCAGCACGCCGTTCGTTTCGATCCGTCGGTCGAGCAGGCTGTAAGGCATCTGGTTGGAGACCAGGGGCAGACCGCACCCGGCTAGAGTTTGATGCGCCGTCAACATACGCTTCCGGTTGAAGTTGCTCACCCCGACAGCCCGGACCTTGCCGGCCGCGACGAGCTTGGCCATTTCTTTCATCTGCGCCGGGACCGTCGAAAAAGAATACGGTTGGTGGATTTGGTAGAGGTCAATAGCGAAAGGCGCCAGGTTCTTGAGCCTCTCGTCGATCGTTCGGACGATCGAGCCGGCCGTGCGGCCGAACGGCATCCACTTGCTGGCCACGACCACCTCGCCCGGTTTCGTCCCCAGGGCGCTCAAGGCCGCGGCGAGCATCCGCTCGGACTCTCCCAGGCCGTAGGATTCCGCCGTGTCGAACCACTGGATCCCGCCGCTCTGCGACTGGGCGACGATGGCCCTGATCTCCTCCTCGGGCAGGGTGGGCCAATAGCCGCCGGACAATCCACGGCCGCGGCTGAACTGCCAGCAGCCAAGTCCCAGCGGCGAGATAAGGATTTCAGACCGGCCCAGACGCCGGAGCGGAAAAAGCGTGGCCATGCGAAGCTACACCCTATTTCAGCTTTTCCTGGCCCCGAAAATCGCGGTCCGGGGAAAGGTAGCCCAGGGTCTCCCGGTCCTCTTCAGTTTCTTTCCTCAAAACGAGGCGGGCTATGAGCTCGCCCAGCCCGGGCCCGAGCATGACCCCCTGTCCGCACATGCCGACGGCCAGGAGGTAGCCTTCAGGCTCCTTTGTCCAGCCGACGATGGGAAAGCCGTCGGGCGTCATCGGGTACAAGCCGCGCCACGTCCGGCGCACGCGCAGGTTCCGGAGCCGGGGGATCGTCTGCACCATGCGCTCCGCGACCTGCGGCAGGAAAGAGCTCGTCTCGCGGGTGTCGAAACCCCAGATGCTCGGGCTCGGCGTGATACAAAAAATCACCTGGCCCGTGTGGTGCTGATGGAAGTAATAATTGCACGACCCGGCGACGGGCCGGATATCGACGACGAGCGGCTCCAGAAAGCGGGCCACCGGCTCCGTGACCGCGGCCTCGTGGGAATCGGGCGTGACGGGAACATCGATCCCGGCCAGACGGGCGACCTCGGCTGCCCAGGCGCCCGCGGCGTTGATGACCACGCCCGCGCCATAGACGCCCCGGTCCGTTCTCACGCCCGAGACGCGGCCGCCTTCGACGGCGAGTCCGGTCACGGTCTCGTTGAACCGGAATTCGACTCCGATCCGCCGCGCCCGGTTGTAGAAAGCATGGGCGATAAGCAGGGGAGAGGCGTGGCCGTCGTCGGGCGATAACGTCCCGCCCCGCAGGCCGACCGGATTGAGGTCGGGGACGATCCTCAGGACCCCGGCCGCGTCGTGCCAGCGGATGTTGAGCCCGTATTTCTGCTGAATGACCAGAAGCTCCTTGAGCGTCCGCTCCTCTTCCTCCCGGTAGGCGACGAAGAGGTAGCCTCCCTTGTGCCATTCGATCTTGTCGCCGTGCGCTTCTTCCCAGCCGCTGAAGATCTCCAGGCTCCGGAGGCACAGCCGGATCTTGGCCGGGTCGGAGTGCGTCGCCCGGAGTCCGCCGATGGCCGCCTTGTTCGACCCCTGGCCGACGCTCGGGCACCGTTCGATAACCAGCGTTTTCAGCCCGGCTTCCCCGAGCGACATGGCCGCCGGCGTCCCGACGCTCCCGGCGCCGATGAGGACGACGTCATAGGTCTTATTTCCGGCCACGGTTCTCCTCCGCAGAGGATAGGCCGACGAAGAGCCCGAGGGGGACCTCAAGGAACAGGGGGCGTTTCGGCTGGTCCACGACCTCGCGGTCCGGGACGCCCTCCTCGCGGAACAGGGCGTGGATGAGGGGCGTGCACGTCTTGGCTCCGCAGGAGCCCATGCAGGCCCGGGTCACGGTCTTGATCTCGTTGATGTCACGCACCCCGGCCCGGATAAGAGGCCGGATCTCCCCGGCCGTGACACGCTCACAGCGGCAAATGATCGTATCGTCGGCCGTGCGTTCGACATAGCGGGCCAGCGGCGCGCTTTCCGTCTCGGCCTGAAGCCGCAGGCCGGCGATCTTCTTGGCGAACGCTTTGGGCGAGCGGATTTTGACGAGGACGGTCCGGTCATTGGCCTTGATCGCCTTGACCCCTGTTACCTTGACCCGGCCGAGGGCTTCCCCGGCCGTGTCCTGGACCGTTACCTCATCGCCCTCCTGGACAGTCGCCTTGAGGAACTCGAAGGGGATGACGACGGTCGGGAACTCCTTGTCCTTTCGATAATCGACCAGGGTGACGGCCAGACCGGGACAAATGGCGACGCACTTTTCGCAGCCCGTGCAGCCTTTTCCGTCCGGCGGCTCATGGAATTCGGGCAGGGCCCGGATGTCCGGAGAGGAGAGGGCGATGAGTCCGCGCGGGCAGACCGCCGTGCACGGGTCGCAGGGGATCTCCTGGTTGCAGTGGAGCACGGGAAAAACGCCTTTCTCGGCCGCGGGCGTCTGCTCGGGCGTGGTCAAGCCCGGCCGGGATTTCAGGATCTCGGCCGTAACGTACCAGTCGGGCGAGATCTCCCCCGTCTTCTGGCCGAGGGCCCGGGCGACTTCCAGCCCGCGTATTTTGCCCGAGAAGATGGCCGCCGAGGCCTCGGCAATCTCCTCGGCGTCGCCGGCGGCGTACGCGGGCAGGCCGAACTCCTTGGCCTGACGATAGAATTCGTTGACGGGATCGAGCCCGACGGCGACGAGCAGCGTGTCGCAAGCAAAGGAGTGTTCCGTCCCGGCGACCGGACGGAACTTCTCGTCCACCCGGGCGATGGTGACCGATTCGACCGCATCCGTCCCGGTGGCCGAGACGACTGTATGGCGGGTGTAGATCGGGACTCCCAAGCGGGCCAGTTTGTCCCGGTGCACCTTGTAGCCCCCGCATTCGGGCAAGACCTCGACGAGTCCGACGACGGCGATTCCGGCCTGCAGCGCGTGGTAACCTGCGATCAACCCGACGTTGCCGCCGCCGACGATGAAGAGCCGGCCCGTCGGCAGGACGAGGTCGCGGTTGACCAGCGTCTGGAAAGCGCCGGCGCCATAAACGCCGGGCAGCGTATTACCTGGAAAGGCCAGATTCTTTTCGCGCGCCCCCGACGCGACGAGGAGGATCTCCGGCTCGATGAGGACGTAGGTCCGGCCTTCCTTGAGGACGCCGACTTTCCGGTCGCTGTAGACCGCCAGAGCCGCGCTCTGCAGCCAGACGCTTATATTATGTAAGGAGCGGACCTCCTCCTCCAGCCGGGTGGCGATATCGATGCCCCGGGTGCCGGCGTAGACAGCCTCGACCGAGCCGAAGAAGCGGTGGGTCTGGAGGACGAGCTTCCCGCCCAGACGGTGCTTGTCGTCGATAACCAGGGTCTCAACCCCGCGACGGCCGAGCTCGACGGCCGCGGAGAGGCCCGCCGGACCGCCGCCGATGACGAGGACGGGGACGCGGACCGTTTCGATCTTTCGCGGGACGACAGGCGAGGCGGCGTCGACCGCGGGCAGTTCGGGCAAGCCATCGACCGGCTCCAAGCGGACGCCGGGGCGGACGAATTCCATGCAGGACTTGACCGGACGACCGTCGGCCAGGACGAGGCACTGAGCGCACTGGCCGTTGGCGCAGAAGATCCCCTGCGGGGCGTTGTCCCTGGCGTGGTGGCCGAAGATACGCACGCCGTTGGCGAAGAGAGCCGCGGACATCGTCTCGCCGGCCTTGGCCGTGAGCTTCTGGCCGCGCCAGAAAAAGGGGACGTCATCGCGTTCCGGAATGGGGAGAATGGGATGTTCACCGAGGCGATGCACGGTCGCTAAGCACTCCTTCGCCGCTCTCGACCCGGGCCGGGCGCCGGATTCTTCATCCGCCGGGCCGGTCCGAAGTCGGTCATTATAACATAAAGCCCGCCGGAGGCTCAGCAGGTGTGGTCATGGACGATCCGCCAGCCTTCGCGCAGCCTGCGGAAGACAAGCGTGAACGCCCCGCCTTTGGTCTGGCCGTCCGCCAGCTTGAGCTCGAAACGGCCGACGACGTATGCGGCCTCGGGACCGAGAGGACGGACGTCGACGTTCGTAAAGGCCAGGACGCCGCGCGCGCCCGAGGGATAGGTCCGCTCGTAGCGGGCCAGGAGGGTCTCCCAGCCGCGCAACAGGTCGCCCCCGCCCGATTGGAATGTCAGCTCCCCGGAACGCCAGTAAAACTCCATGAAGCCGCGGACATCGCCCGCATTCCAGAGCCGTTGCTGGGTTTCAAGGACTCTCAGGACCTCGACCCGGACGTCGCTTCCGAGAGGCGCTTGGGCCGCGAAGGCCAGGGCGCTCAGGATGAGGCCGGCGGGGAGAAGCACGGGCAGACGCGTTTTCATGTCGACTCCTTTCCGCCCCTTGGGCAGTCCTTTATTCTATAGGAACGTTTCTGGTAAAATCCATGGCGATGTCGCAGCCGGCGCTTGGCGGTCTCTCCCGGTTCCCAGCGTGGTCCTTTGCTCTGCCCCCGTTTCCCCCGCAAAAGCACGCTGAACACCCCGTCCTGGCTTGACCGCGGGCGGCCGGCTCGACCTCAAGGTTCAACGGAAGGAGGATCCTCATGAAGGTCCAAACCCGTCTCTTCACCCTCGGGCTCGTGATCGCGCTGGTCCTCGTGCCGCTTGTGGCGGCCGGCCAGCCGAAGCCGGGGAACCGGTTGACAACCGAGACGTTCTTCGACCTGGAGAATGTCGGGGCGCCGAATATATCGCCCGACGGAAAGCAGGTCATTTTCACCCGCGGCTGGGTGGACAGGATGAACGACCAGCCGCAATCGAACGTCTGGCTGACCGACATCGACGCCAAGCGCGTCCGGCACCTCTCGCTCGGAAACTGGCGTGACAGCTCGCCGGTCTGGTCTCCCGACGGCCGTAAGATCGCCTTTCTGTCCGACCGGGACGGAACGAACCAGGTCTACGTCATGTGGGTCGACACGCGCGAGGTGGCCCAGCTAACGCACCTCGAACGCGGCGCCTCGAGCCTCGCCTGGTCGCCCGACGGGAAACGGCTGGCGTTCACGGCCTTCGTTCCCGACGAGAATCCCATCCTGAGCGTGAAAATGCCCAAACGTCCGGAGGGGGCCAAATGGGCCGCGGGCGCGGTCCTCGTTGACCGGCTGAACTGGCGCGCCGACGGCCGGGGCTGGCTGCCAAAGGGGAACACCCATATCTATGTCGTCGATGCCGAACTCGGCGGGACGCCGCGGCAGGTCACGTCGGGGGATTATTCGCACAGCGGCCCCGCGTGGTCGATTGACGGCGGACGGATCTATTTTTCGGCCATCCGCAAGCCGGACCCCGAATACCAGCAAAACGATTCCGAGATCTATGTCGTCGACCTGGCGACACTTGAGGTCAAGGCCTTGACCGACCGCCAGGGGCCCGACGGGAACCCCGCTGTCTCCCGGGACGGGAAGTGGGTCGCCTATACAGGGTATGACGACCAGAATTTCACCAGCCACCTGTCCAGCCTCTATGTGATGGATCCGAACGGCGGCCAGAAAAAACTCTGGGCGGGAGGCCTCCCGTCGTCGCCCTCGAACGTCACCTGGGCGCCCGACGGCACGGGCGTCTATTACCGGATGGAAGAGAGCGGCGAAGCGAACCTGTATTTCCTCCCCTTGGCTGGGACTCCGAGACGACTCACCAAGGGCGGACAGGTCTTGGCCGGCTTTTCCATGTCCCGCACGGGCCAGGTGGCCGCGACCGTGTCTACGGCCTACCGGCCCGCCGCGCTCGTCACCTTCAACCTCCAGAAGCCCGACGCGGTGAAGGAACTCGTCGACGTCAACGCCGACGTCCTGGCGGATATCAAACTCGGGGAGCAGGAGGAATTGCGCTTCAAATCGACCGACGGCCTGGACCTTCAGGGCTGGCTCATCAAGCCGGCGGACTTCGAACCCGGCAAAACGTACCCGATGGTGCTCTGGATCCACGGCGGCCCCTGGTCGATGTATTCCCTCGCCTTCAACTGGGGCTGGCAGAACTTCGCCGCCAGCGGCTACGCCGTGCTGTTCATGAACCCGCGGGGGAGCACGGGCTACGGCCAGGATTTCGTCAACGGGATCCAGTTCTCCTACCCCGGAAAGGACTTCGACGACCTCATGGCCGCCGTTGACGCCGCCCTGGCCACGGGCTTCATCGACAAGGAGAACCTCTTTGTCTGCGGCGGGAGCGGCGGCGGCGTCCTGACGGCCTGGATCGTCGGCCATACGGACCGTTTCCGGGCCGCGGTTTCCATGCGGCCGGTCATCAACTGGCATTCGTTCGTCGGGACAACGGACGGGGCAAACTGGTACCGGCAGTTCAAGAAGTTCCCCTGGGAAGACCCGCTGGAGTACGCCGTCCGTTCGCCGCTCAACTATGCAGCCAACGTGAAGACACCGACGATGGTCATGACCGGCGAGGCCGACCTCCGGACGCCCATGGGACAGAGCGAAGAATATTATCGCGCGCTCAAGATGCTCAAAAAGGAAACGCTTCTCGTCCGGATGCCGGAGGAGTATCACGGCTGGCGCCGGCCCTCCCACCAGCTCCTCCAGCAGGCCTACCTCATGGCTTGGTTTGAGAAATACAGAAAAAAATAGGCGAACATGAGCTAAAGAGCCAGTTTAGGACGCGCGGAGGAGTAAACGGGCAACTGATTACGAACAAAGCAGAGATGGCTCGACGGATGGGTGGCACCGTGTGGGGCCCCCGAGCGCCCGGAGCCCGGCACTTTCGGGCGAGGACGAGCGGGGTGACACGGGGACAGGTCCCGTCCGAAGAGATAGCTCTGCGATAGACAAGGAGGAGCATATGCAGAGGGGATTCAGAAGGGCGACAATTTTATTCCTCTCCATTGTCCTTATCGGACCGGCGGTCAGAGCGCAGAGGACGGAGAAGCCCGTTCTTCACGGCCAGCACTGGGTCGCCATCACCGGTAAGCCTCTGGCGGCCACCGCCGGGGCCATGATGTACCAGAAGGGCGGGAACGCCGTGGATGCGGCCTGCGCCATGCTGGGCGCGGTGTGCACGATGTACGATGTCTTGAGCTGGGGAGGCGAGACCCAGGCCCTGATCTATAATCCAAAGACGAAAAAGGTCGTCGGCGTCAATGCCTTGGGCGTGGCGCCGAACGGAGCGACGCCCGAATTCTACCGGGGCAAGGGCTATAAATATCCGCCGGCCGACGGCCCGCTCGCGGCCGTGACCCCGGGGACACCGGGCGGTCTGTGCGTCATGCTGGCGGAATTCGGCACCCTCGGGCTCAAAGACGTCCTCGCGCCGGCCATCCAAATGGCCGAGGGTTATCCTATGGAAAAAGATACCGCCGACCGGATCGAGCGCGACAAAGAGAAGATCAAGGCCTGGCCCTACTCGAAAGCCGTCCTTCTGCCTCATCTGGGCGAAAAACGCGAGGCGGCGCAGCCCGGCGAAGTCTTCCGTCAGCCCGACCTCGCCGCGACTCTGCGGAAGCTGGTGGAGGCCGAGCAGCAGGCCTTGAAGAAAGGCCGCGGGCGAAAAGAAGCCATCTACGCCGCCTACGACCGTTTCTATAAAGGCGATATCGCCCAGGAACTCGTCCGGGGGTTCGCGGAGCAGGGGGGCCTCATCACCCTCGACGACCTGGCGAAGTGGAAGGTTTATCTCGAAGAGCCCGTCATGACGAACTACAAAGGCATCGACGTCTATAAGCTGACCTGCTGGGTCCAGGGGCCGGTCATGCTCCAGGCGCTCAATATGCTGGAAAAGCTCGACCTCAAGTCCATGGGCTACAACAGCGCCCGTTACATCCACGCCCTCTACCAGGTCATGAATCTGGCCTTCGCCGACCGCGATTTCTACTACGGTGACCCGTACGTTCCCCCGGCAGAGCCCATCAAGGGCCTGCTCAATAAGGATTATGCCCGGGAACGCGCCAAGCTCATCAACTGGGAAAA
>Ga0299915_10001349_pt1 | contig 18258 bp, 19 predicted proteins | sample RVTome_13_FD_200263 | JGI IMG/M metagenome (GOLD analysis project Ga0299915, IMG submission 200263) | Soil microbial communities from uranium-contaminated site in the Upper Colorado River Basin, Wyoming, United States - RVT92D227 (version 2) ... | reverse complement strand
GGATTGCATCAGATCATTGGTGCGCCCCAGTGACACGGCCTCGTCTCAGATTTCCGAGAGAGCCGGCTCCGCTGCACTGGAAATTGCTTTGCCCGTGCCATCTACGTTCGCCCGTTTCCGTCGGCGGGCACCTTCGGAGGAGTAGAATACATCTCGTTACCGCAATGGGGGGCAGGTCCGCAGGTCCCCGATTCGCGTTTGGAGAGCGCTTGTATGCCAGACTCACACCTTGGCCCGTCGGCAAGTGTCGTGGACGAAGTGAAGCAGAGCTGGAAGCAGATCGTCGCCGCCTACCAGAGCCCGGACGTGAAACGTAGTCTATGGCAGTTGGCCGACAGCGTCGGCCCCTACCTGGCGCTCTGGTACATCGCCTACCGCCTGCTCGCCGTCTCCTACTGGCTCGCACTGCCCGTCATCGTCCTGGCCGCCGGTTTCATGGTGCGGGTCTTCATCATCTCCCACGACTGCGGTCATGGTTCCTTCTTCAAGTCACGGGTCGCCAACGATGTGGTGGGCTTCATCACCGGCATCCTGACGTTCACCCCCTACTACGACTGGCGCGCGGAACACGCCCGGCACCACGCCACTGCCGGCGACCTCGACCGGCGCGGGGCCGGCGACGTGTGGACGATGACCGTCAACGAGTACCGCCAAGCCTCGTTCTGGCAGCGCCTCGGCTACCGTCTCTACCGCAACCCGCTCGTGCTCCTCTGCGTTGCCCCGCTGTACATCTTTGTCATCAAGCAGCGGCTGCCCCGGCGCGGCACCGGGGCCCGCGGGGTGGTGAGCGTGGTCGTGACCGACGTGGCGCTCGCCGTCATCTTCTGGCTGCTCTTCGCGACCATCGGCGTGAAGAACACGCTGCTGGTGGAACTGCCGCTCATCGCGATCGCGGGTGCGGCCGGTGTCTGGCTGTTCTACGTCCAGCACCAGTTCGAGAGCGTCTATTGGGAGCGGCACATCAGGCGCGACTGGGTGGCCGTGGCGATGCAGGGCAGCTCTCTCTACACCCTGCCGCGCGTGCTGCAGTGGTTCTCGGGCAACATCGGCTTCCACCACATCCACCATCTCTCTCCGCTGATTCCCAATTACCGGCTGCCGAAGGCGTTCCGCGACCAGCCGGTCTTTCAGCGGGTGGACCGCCTCACCCTGTTTTCGAGCCTGCGCTCGCTCCGCCTGCGCCTCTACGACGAGGAGTCGCGCCGGCTGATCGGCTTCCGCCAGACGTGAAGCGGACCGGATCGTCGGCGTTGAGCGTCGGGCCACCTCTTCATCTCGCCGGCGAAGCAGTTTTCCCCGGGCCCCCGAGAGCACGTGACTGAAAATCCCCCGCCCGCGAGGGCGTGAGGGCTCGAATCCCTTCTGCAGCACACAACTTACGCGCCGTGCGCAACTTCGCAATTTGGGCGGTGCAACCTCGGTGCAACCGCCTAGCGCATCTCGTTGAGCGGCACCTAGAGCGCTCCTACCAATCTGCCGAAAGGTTGACATTGGGATGCGAAGGACCTACTGTACTTGCGACGGGCTTGCGCAGGGGAATGGGAGGTCACCTCTTGAAGGTGGCAGCGCCCTACGGGCGTGGGACACTCCCTCCTGGGGCCTGTCCTATTTCTTTCATCCAGGCGTATTGCTTCTCACGAGTCGCGTACTCGCGCCAGTCCCCAGGGAACAGCTTCAGGCCGTATCCCCAGACAGTTTCCGCACCGTGGATCATTGGGGCTAGGTCAAGCAGGTAGGACGGATCTGTTTGTCCATATTTGTTCGGCTCAAGCGCTGCCCCGACGGCGCCAGCACAAGCGTCCACCACTTGAAGAAGCTTACAGGTTTGCTTCCCTTGAGCATCCACCCGGCCCAGTACGCCGAGCGGAATCGTTGGACTGCCATACGGTCCTCGAGTCGTCGCCAACGAGGCCAAGTAGGCTTCAAGTTCCTTCACTGAAAGTGAAGCTCGAGTCTCGAAAATGAGATCCACCTTCCGGCCTTGGCCTTTCGCGGCCTTGCAGATGCGTTCCGTCAGGTAGCGGGTGGCGTAATAGTAGAGAGTGCTCTTAAGCTGCGGGCTTATCCGACGGACAATTCGCGAGTCAAACCGTTCTCGTTGGAGTCGCGGATGGATCTTATCGAAGGCGACTGCGATCAGAATGAAATCTTCGGCTGCTATCTCCTCGACCACCACGCGGCGTTGGGCATGTTTCAACCTCGCCCAATGAAGCGGTTTCACCCACTGGGGTCCTTGGGTCGGCCAGAGGCGGGTCTTTATCCGGCTGACTGAGCGGGCGACATCCGCGTCATTCTCCGCTGCAACGACCACCGCCGCGATGGTGAACCAGCGGGACGAACCCGCGCCACCTGGCGTGGTTGGGAAGACGAAGCCCTCGTCGCCTGACTCGTCGATATAGGCGTGCAGCGTGCCACTGGCCACGTGAGCATTCTAGACCGCCTTTGCCGCGTTCTTGATTCGCCAGATTGCCGCCGCCTTGGTCTGGCGGCTCTGCGATCAGCTCGCTCGCGCCACGCACGCTGCATACAAGAAGCAGCGGGCGAGGTCATGGCCGCCTCAGTTCTCCCGCTCATCGTCGTCGGAGCCAGCGAGGACCTCGAGCGCCTTGCCGTACAGCTCGCCCGGCAACACCACGCCGAGGCGCCGAGGGATCGCCTCGACCTCGGCGTCCAACCTGACCCACACCGCATCCTCGACGCCCCGGCGTCACGCGAGACAAAGAAAGGGGCGGCCGAAGCCGCGCCGTCCAGGCTCTCCTTGTGGGGCTTTTAACCCGAAGGTCGTGGGTTCGATCCCAACACGGCCCAATGAGTTACGAAAGTCGCTCGATCTGTTGCCCGGTTCCTTGCCCGGCCCGGATGAACGAGAGTTGGTCTGCACGCTCACGACCGGCAGGCCCGCCCCGTCCTTCCACCAGGGCTCCGACCGGAACAGCGCCCAGACCGCCCGGTCTCGGCTACACTCCTCAAGACATGGCCGCGACGAAGGATCTGTGGAAGCGCGCCTGGAAGGACTGCACGCCCATCAAAGCGCGTGTGTTGCCTGGCCTCCTGGTTCTAGTGATCGGGGCTGTTCTTCGGGTCTGGCTTTTCCCCGGTGATGGGATGAAGGCAGACATCGTTAATGGCCTCGTCGCAGCGATCGGTGCACTGCTAGTCTACGGTGGCATAACGTTCCTCTGGCATTTGTGGCTGGCCCCGTTTTCGCTCCTAGAGGAGTCCCTACAAAAGGTGCTCAGCACGGTGCGAGACTCACAACCGGAGCGCGACGTTCAAGGAAGAATCGCTCGCTTCATTCTGTCCATGGCGGCACTCAGGGGAGAAGAGATTATCTGTACTGAGAACGTCGTGAAACTCAGTGAGTCAATCACCTTTGGTGAGGTCGGTCGCTCCAACTACCCAACCTGTCGGGCGGCAGTCCTGGAGTTACTGGAGGTAGGTTTCATTGAGGCACTAAGCGAACCCGGTCGGTTCAGGGTCTCGGATCGCGGACACCAGAGGTGTGACAGGTTAGGCCGCGTCGACCGCTCCAAATGGGCCAGCCAAGGGGACGACATACCATACTCGGAGTAGTCCGATGTTTTTGAGTCCGGCGGGTGAAGTTGGTGACGCTTGGAGAAAGGGCCGCCTCCTAGCACGCCCTTAGTCAGCCGTAGCTCGCCGCGGCGCTACAGTCCTGCCCGACCCGTTTGCGTTGGGCTACTGTCACCCCATGCGATGGTGGGAAGAGACAGTCCACGCGCTCGTGGTGATGCACGACTGGCAGCAGCAGAAGCAACTTGAGGAAGCCATCCGCGACCTCGTACGGTTCGCGGTCGAGCGAGCGGAGCTTGAGGGCTATCAGCAGAGGTACGAGCACGGGAAGCGAAGAGCGCTCACCAAAAGGGGACGCTCTGCCTCCCGGCAGGATCATTTGGTCTATCGGGACCCCCGGCAAACGCTCACTTTGAAGGTCAAGGGGCGCCTGCCTAAGGCCGGCCATGTTCATGGGCCAGAGCATCTTTGGGCAAGGGGCTTTGGAGCACGGGCGGGAGTTTCAACCTTGACTTTGTCGCCAGACTGGTACTATCTGCAAAACTGGTCACGGTAGTCGAGGTCGAGAGAGGGCCTGCCTATGGGCTTCCTAAGACAAATTCTGAGGCCGGGAGATAGCAAATACTCGGGGCTTCTCATTGCAGATATCCACATGGTGTACTCATCTGAGCCCGTCGACATGCCTGGGTTGGAGCGCACAACCTTCCGGGGCTACATGCAGGGGCAGGTGTGCTTCCGAGTTCGGCCAAAGGCCAGTCCAGAAGCATTGCTGTTCTACAAGAACGTGCTAGCTGCAATGCTCTATGCGCGAGTGCTGGTGATTGAGAGCACGGCTAGGGAAAATCTCTACAAGCGTGTGTTGAGCTTCGCGACCAGGCTAAGTCTTATCGAGGCCACACCGGGGTTTGATGAGTGGGTGGTCGTCGAAGATGTCCCCGCTTTCGGGCAGGTCGCAAGAGTGGAAGGAAGAGTGTGGCCACCTTGCGAAGCGCCTCCACCTTCGGCTGAAACCATGGCCGACGGCAGCTACATCGCAGTACTGGCTGGCCGTGACGAGTCCTATCAGTTGGGCCTCGATATACACGCTGGTCTATCGAAGGTGTTGGCACCGGCATCGGTGCTTTTCTGCCTCTCAGAGGTGGTTGCGGATAGTGACGCCTTTCACCGCCGTCAACTGGCTCGCCTCCTCGGATCTGTTAGCACCTACTATCGGGAGCATAGGTCGCGGCTAGTTGCGCCTTGGTTCGATTCCAAGGCGGTAGAGTTTGCTCTGGCGGAACTCCGGGCTGCTTCGGGGCCAGGAGACGAGCCGAACTGGTTGAGTGGTGCAGCGTCCGAGGGAGATGGCCTAACCTCAGCTCCCCTGGCAAAGACCTCCTCGAAGCCTCCCGTGGAGGCGTCTGTCCCCCTCGGCAGCGTCCAGATTGGTCCGTATAAGCTCAACATGCCGCTTGAGGGTCTGCACGGACTCACCGAAATTCCGGACTACGAATACACCCTTGACATGGACAATCCCGGGGGTAACCTGATTCACTTTCGCTTGGACAAGAGGAAAGCGGACATGATCCCGCAGGAGCAGTTCTACAAAGCGCCTTGGCTGAAATTCCTCAACGAAACGTGGAATGTCCTCCTCAGCGTCGTGGATGGCTCGATCATTGAAATCCAGCTGGCGCTGCCGCTGGGCAAACGGGAGGCCGAGGCTTTGGCCGGAAGGGTGGTTGCCCACTTCTGTGAACATCTGGGCAAACCCCAAGAACAAAAGGTGTGGCGGGGGGAATGGGATACTGCAGATGGTTCTGTCATGGTTGGAGCCCAGCGCGCCTTTGGGGGGCTGGAGGTACTTATCCTCGTGCAATCCAGCGCCCGCAGCACGCTTCAGCAGTGGGAATTGCCGAAAGGGCAGTGATTGGTGCGAAGTAGACGCGAGCCAAGAGACGTCGTCATCGGTACCGTGTATCACCATCTCACTATCTTGCTGAGCGCGTGCGCGAATTCTGCGTGAGGGCCCTCTCGAGCCGGCGGCAGCAGGCCTCGAACTCCCGGTCCTCGTCTCGCCTCTGCGCCGCCCGCGCCATCCACCGGCTCACGCTGCCCGGGTTTTTGCACAATCGCGCCGCCAGGTCCTTGACCTTGACCCCGAAGCGCTCCACGCCGACGATCGCGATGATCTCGCGTGCGCGCACCGTCGCGGGCGCCTTGCGCCTTGCACTGAGGAGGTCGCCGCGCACGCCCAGATGCTCAGCCGCCCGGCGGATGAAGGCATCCACGTCGCGGACGGTGGCCCGTTCGGTCCTGGCGCTTGCTCCGAGCGACGGCGCGACGTCCCACGCGCTCCCGTCCACAGCCTCATCATCGACGCGGCCCCACCACGGCAGCCGCCCCGGGCGCTCACCCGCCCACGGCTGCTCCCGCTCGCCGCGCAGCATCCGCACGTAGGCCCGCCGCGCCGCCGCGCGTTGCTTCCCGAACAGCGCCAGCGTCGCGTCCACGTCCGCCAGCGGCTTCTGGCTCTTGCCGAGCAGCTCCCGGTGACCGCTCCACCGGTGGGCGCTGGGATCCTTAACCAGACCTGCGCTGACCGGGTTGAGGTGGATGTAGGCGATGAGCTGGAGCAGGTACCGATCCCCTCCCACCATTCGCACCTGGTAGCGCCCCTGCCACACCGGGCCGAGCTGCCGGCGGCGCCGGTTGAGCTGCCGGGCAAACCGCCACTGCACCAGCCGAATGCTCCGCCACAAGGGCACCGATGCCGTGCGCAGCGCAAGGTGGTAGTGGTTGCCCATCAGGCACCAGGCAAGCACGGTGAGGCCGTCGCGCTTCTTGACCTCACGCATCACCTCCACAAACCGTGACGCCTCCCCACGATCCGAGAAGATCATCTCTCCGCGCGCGATCCTCCCGTACACGTGGTAGAAAGTACCATCGATGAAATACCTCGGCGCTCTCGGCACCCTCTCACCTCCCGCACGGGTCACGCACCGTCAGTCTAAACCATAATTGTGAGATGGTGATACACGGTACCCATGGGGACGCGCCGCCCCATGCGGAGCGCTGGCGGCACTTACTGCATCGGATCAACGTCGCGCGGCGGACCGGGAGAGGAAAGACGGGGCCAACATGGTGAGGATGTGCGTCATCAAGAGTGGTCTGGCGTGGTACTTCCATGAGAAGGCCATCGGGCGCGCGCAAAAGTTCAGCGAGCACCCAGAGGACTCCAGGAACGTGAGGTCGGCCAACGTGCTGGAAAGCATCGCCCGGTACATCGAGCGTCTTCCCGACGACGATGTGTCTCTAGGCAAGCTTGCCGCGTTTCTTGAGGAGCCGGGGCGCAACCTCTTCGTCGAGGGCATTGATGAGGGCGTATTCCTGCCGGGCGAGGTCGCAGACGCACTCGCAAAAAAGGCCGGTTTTCATTGCGGGGAAGATCCTGAGGTGTGGTTCCCGTGGTTCGTTGACCAGCTCATTGAGGTGCGGCGGTACGAGATCGAAATCGAGCACAAGGCCAAGGATCAGGGGCCACACAAGGTGCAGTGAGTCGGCACACCCCAGCGGAGATGGGCGGGGCGGCTTCGGCCGCCCGCTTCATGCCTCAGGGCCTGGCGTGCCTGCTGGCCTCGATGAACCCGTTGACGACGCGTCCGAGGTTCGGGTCCGGCCGAAACCCCGCTAGGAAGTTGCCCAGCGCAGCGGCGTTGACGACGAGCATCGTCCTCTCGCCGTACTGATTTGCCTGCCGAAGAGACTCCGGCACCCGCGTTCCCGGGTAGTTGGTCGTGAGCCCCTTTCGAAATCGGACCAGGTCGACCTTCGTAAACTCGGCCGCGGAGACCCTCCCCTCAGCGAGGTCAACCTTGCCGGGGTCGAACGCACACGTAACCAGGCTCGCGTTTGTTACGAGAACTGGGATGACGAGGGGATGCACCCTCGATTCCTTCGTCCGGTTGAGGTATGCCTCCTCGTATGCGATCGCCTCGGTCGACGGCAGGAGGGAATCGGCAACCCGCTCGAGCATTGGAGTGTTACGTTCGTCCTGGCCTCTGACGACGCAGAACGCTGACTCAGGGCTTGGAGGCTGAAGACCGAAGTCCAGCCACCCACCACCACCTTGGGTGTTCAGAGGCGCAAAGAAGATGAAGGCACTTGTCCTATCCCTCGACCTTGAGGAGTCGGAGGGCGTCAGGAAGACCCACTCCCGATCGGTGGCCCGTTTGCATTCGATGACGATTCGGAAGATGTATGTGGTGTGCGAGAGGACCAGGTCTGCAAAGCTGGACTGTTTCGTCAGGTGATGGTCCCATCGGTGCTCCTGGCCTACAACCTCCCAATGGTGGTCCCCGAATGTGCGCTCGATATGTTGGCGCACTCCGATCTGAAAAACAAACCCCGTGGAGTTCGTGAGCTTCAGGAGCTCAGCGTCGTCGTTCATGGTGTAACCTCGGGCTGTCGCTTCCGTCTTTCAGGTGTGTGACCTTGCTGCGACCCGTGACCGCCTAGTGCCTCGTAAGTTGGTGGAGCCCAACGGAATCGAACCGTCGACTTCTTGAATGCCATTCTAGCGCCTTGCCATCGTTTCACGAGTAAGTTGCCTTCCGGCCTTGCCCTAGACAGACGTCACGCCCTCAGCAGACCAACAAGGAAGGAGGCGCCACCAGACAATGGCAGGATCAACTTGCACCACCGCAAAACTTGCCCCAAGCCCTGGATGATCGCATGGGTACCGTGTATCACCATCTCACTATCTTGCTGAGCGCTTGCTCACACTCTGCGTGAGGGCCGCCTCGAGCCGCCGACAGCGGCCCTCGAAATGCCGGTCCTCGTCTCGCCTCTGCGCCGCCCGCGCCATCCACCGGCTCACGCTGCCCGGGTTCTTGCCCAGTCGCCCTGCCAAGTCCTTGACCTTCACCCCGAAGCGCTCCACACCGACGATCGTGATGATCTCGCGAGCACGCACCGTCGCCGGCGCCTTGCTCCTCGCACCGAGGACGTCGCTGCTCACGCCCAGATGCTCCGCCGCCCGGCGGATGAAGGCATCCACGTCGCGGACGGTGGCCCGCTGTGTCCTGGTGTTGGCCCCGACTGCCGGCCTGACGTCCCACGCGCTCCCGTCCACAGCCTCATCATCGACGCGGCCCCACCACGGCAGCCGCCCCGGGCGCTCACCCGCCCACGGCTGTCCCCGCTCGCCGCGCAGCATCCGCACGTAGGCCCGCCGCGCCGCCGCGCGTTGCTTCCCGAACAGCGCCAGCGTCCCGTCCACGTCCGCCAGCGGCTTCTGGCTCTTGCCCAGCAGCTCCCGGTGACCGCTCCACCGGTAGGCGCTGGGGTCCTTAACCAGCTCCGCACTGACCGGGTTGAGGTGGATGTAGGCGATGAGCTGGAGTAAATACCGGTCCTTGCCCACCAGTCGGACTTGGTAGCGCCCCTGCCACACCGGGCCGAGCTGCCGACGCCGCCGGTTGAACTGCCGGGCGAAGCGCCACTGCACCAGCCGAATGCTCCGCCACAGCGGCACCGACGCCGTGCGCAGCGCGAGGTGGTAGTGGTTGCCCATCAGGCACCAGGCGAGCACGGTGAGGCCGTCGCGCTTCTTGACCTCGCGGATCACCTCTATAAACCTCGAAGCCTCCGCGCGGTCCGAGAAAACCATCTCTCCGCGCGCAATCCTCCCGTACACGTGGTAAAAGGCCCCATCCACAAAGTATCGCGGCGCTCTCGGCACCGGACTCACCTCCCGCGTTGGGCACGCACCAAGAGTCTACACGACAATTGTGAGATGGTGATACACGGTACCGATACGCCTCTACGCCGTGCTTGCGAGCAGCCTCGACAGTGGTGGTCTCTCCCCTGAGGATCGACATCACGAGCGCCGCTCGCCGCTTGGCTGTCCATTGTTGGATATCCTCCGGCAGTTCGCCAAGGGTGCCGTTCTCCTCCCTGTCTTCGTTCACATGCCACCTCCGGCTCGGCTGTGGAAACCGCGGACCTCGCTCCGCTCGGCCCACCGTTCCCACAGCCGCGACGACGACCTCACATGATCATCGCCGATGTCGTATTGGTGGCCCACATTTGAAGGGGTGCAGGATAGGAGGTCATCGCCTGGATCCATCGCTACAACACCCGGCGCCCGCACTCGGCTCTTGGCTACAGGAGCCCCGCCGATGACCCAAAACTCACCAAGGTGGCTTGACGTGAGGGGGTCACTACATACGAAAGGAGCCACCATCCCCAACCTTTGGCCGAAAGCCCTTAACCGTCCACGAAACCGGGGCAACTCCAGTTATTCGCAATCCAGGCATTTCAGGCCGGCTAAGGGAAGAACGTTTTTACCCAATAGCACAACATCTTTAAACTCCTTACTTATGGCAAGTGCTTCTGCCAAAATATCTCTTATAATATCGATTCTTTGTTCTTGTCCGATTGCGGCTTTTCTATTTATTTCTTTTTTATTTTTCCTCATGCATTCATGTAAGATTTTCATAACCTTATCATCCACCCGAAAGTTCAGCGCGATGAGCAATTCTGTCGCTATCAGTAAATCCGGGTCAACCTTTGGATTCTTTGAATAATAAGAGCCAAGATCAATCATTTCAAAGGTTACGCTTCCATCTTTGTTAAAAGAGCTAGGTCGATATTTCGCTACAAGAAATGGCATGAGGTCCTGGAATGAAAATTCTTTATTGAGAGGCTTTGTCTCAGGCCCAGGGCAATCAGGACAGACTAGTCCTTCCTCCTTAAGCACAGAATGGATATCCGGCATGAGAATTCTTAGTACTAATTGATTTGAGAAAAGAAGCTGACAATAGGCCTTCTTAATAGAGGGAACATCTCCAGGTTGGAACTTTTTGCCTAAAGGCTCCCAACCTGAGTAAAAGAAACCAAAAGGGACCCACCACCAATCTCCCCTCCCTCCGTACAATGCGCTCAATTTTCCTTGCCCTGACATAAGATGACAGCTTAGCGATGCGATAACCGGACTTTTTTTCAGAAATATATCAACAAGTTTTTCTTGAATCGAACTATAAACGGCTTCTTCCCCTTCCCCTGATTGCGCCTGGGGATTTTTGCATTTCTTTCCAAACCTAAAATAGCAATTGTCTTCTCCAACAAATGGGTCGGCTTCTACACAGACGACCCTTTCTAAAAGGGGGCAAATTTCTTTTTCCCAACTGATTTCACTTGTTAACTCACCCGCTCTGGCAACTTGGACCACAACCTCAAAATAACCTTCCGTAACCGTTGCGAATAGGCAGGCCATAAACCCGAGAAAAACCTGTTTGAAAAAAGAATCTTTGTAGTTCATCTCCCCCTCCCATAAGCAGCGAGGAAGCTCCCCTGATACCCTTCCTCGCTATTAATATTTCCTTTGAACATAGTATTAGACGAAATTTGTGGGAAAGCAAGTATCACATTGTTTTGTTCAGGCTAATCAGAATTCAAATATTGGAGTTGCCCCGGTTTCGTTTTGGGTACCTCTATCAGAAGTCAAGAGGTAGCAAATTTGCTTGGGTTGTCGGCATGGGTTACGCCGCTCGTGGGCCGTTGTTCGCAGTCTGGTGCTCGCGATCGAGATGGCTCGCGATAGGGATCTCCTTGTCGTACGCCGCGTCCGTGGTCATGAGCTTGTACTTCACCTTGAAGCGCTGCCGCGCCAGCGCGAGGATCGCCACGACATGAGGCTTGGGATGGCCTTCGTGGCGTTCGTACTGCTTGTGGTAGTAAGCGGCATCCAGGGCGCTGTCCCGCACCGCAGCCAGCGCCGACAGGTAGTTGGCCCACATGTCATGGGTACCGTGTATCACCATCTCACTATCTTGCTGAGCGCGTGCGCGAATTCTGCGTGAGGGCCCTCTCGAGCCGGCGACAGCAGGCCTCGAAATCCCGGTCCTCGTCTCGCCTCTGCGCCGCCCGCACCATCCACCGGCTCACGCTGCCCGGGTTCTTGCCCAGTCGCCCCGCCAAGTCCTTGACCTTCACCCCGAAGCGCTCCACACCGACGATCGCGATGATCTCGCGAGCGCGCACCGTCGCCGGCGCCTTGCTCCTCGCACCGAGGACGTCGCCGCTCACGCCCAGCTGCTCCGCCGCCCGGCGGATGAAGGCATTCACGTCGGGGACGGTGGCCCGCTGCGTCCTGGTGTTGGCCCCGACTGACGGCGTGAGGTCCCACGCACTGCTGTCGACAGCCTCGTCATCGACGCGACCCCACCACGGCAGCCGCCCCGGACGTTCCCCCACCCACGGCTGCTCCCGCTCGCCACGCAGCATCCGCACGTAGGCCCGCCGCGCCGCCGCGCGTTGCTTCCCAAACAGCGCCAGCGTCGCGTCCACGTCCGCCAGCGGCTTCTGGCTCTTGCCCAGCAGCTCCCGGTGACCGCTCCACCGGTAGGCGCCGGGGTCCCTGACCAGCCCTGCACTGACCGGGTTGAGGTGAATGTAGGCGATGAGCTGGAGCAGATACCGGTGCTCGTCCACCAGTCGAACCTGGTAGCGCCCCTGCCACACCGGGCCGAGCTGCCGACGCCGCCGGTTGAACTGCCGGGCGAAACGCCACTGCACCAGCCGAATGCTCCGCCACAGCGGCACCGACGCCGTGCGCAGCGCGAGGTGATAGTGGTTGCCCATCAGGCACCAGGCGAGGACAGTGAGGCCGTCGCGCTTCTTGACCTCTCGGATCACCTCCACAAACTGCGACGCCTCCCCACGATCCGAGAAGATCATCTCTCCGCGCGCGATCCTCCCGTACACGTGGTAGAAAGCACCATCGATGAAATACCTCGGCGCTCTCGGCACCCTCTCACCTCCCGCACAGGCCACGCACCGTCAGTCTAAGCCATAATTGTGAGATGGTGATACACGGTACCGATACCGCCTAACAAGCGGCAACAGTGGACGCGGAAGTTGCCCCGATAAAGTAGACACTCTGACCTAACGCTTGAGGGCTACCGGCAGGGGTACGAAGACGGGAAGCGACGAGCGGTCAACTGAAGTGCAGACGATACGCAATGGAGTGGTGCAATTCTCGGAGGTGTCACGATGACCAACCGGGAGAAGTGGCGCAGGGCTATTGTGCTCATTGCTGCAGCCATGGTGGTTTTGTTGATGGCCTGCCCGCCGTTGGTCAGGTATGCCAACATCGGGGGCAGCCCTCAGGCATTCCCCCAGGGCCACGACTGGGTGTGGAGTACCGGGGGCGAGATTGAATTCGGTCGCTTGCTGCTTGAAATCGGCGCTGTCGCGGTCGCAGCGGGCGCCCTCTTGTTCGTTTTCAGGGAGAAGTAAGCAATGCTGTTGTTACTTCAGCACCCTTTCCTCAGTCTGTCTGGTCTGGCTAGGTGTCCCCAAGGAGAAACTTCCTAGAATGGACGCCTCTACAGCAGCTGCCTGGTGGGGTGCTGCAGCTGGCACCGTCGCACTCTTTTGGGACTTTCTTAAATGGTTGACTTCAGGCCCTCATCTGCGCATCAACGCCCGACCCAACTTCCAGCTTCTCGGCACAGTGCCAATCTCACCAGGGAAACACGTCTGCGTGGAGGTCACCAACCGGGGTGATGCTCCCACAACTTTGACAATGCTGGCGATGATCCACTTTCCTAACCATTGGCATCAACTTCGAAAAACTGGTGCCAAGCACTACTTCGTCGTGCCTATCACCAAGGATCCCCTGCCTAGTCTGCTAGCGCCAGGGGCAGTCTGGCAGGCAGTCTTCAAACAGGATGACGAGCTAGACCACGTCCTGCAAAGTGGTCTGCTGTACGTGTATGTCAACCATTCTCAGTCTGAGAAGCCATGTCGAACGAGATGCCGAAGTAAATGACCGTGCTCAATAAGAGAACCCCACCGGAGGACAAGCCCGGTGGGGTGCTGCTGCTCGCCGAAGTCCAGCCCGAGCGCAGCAGCGGCGCGGCTGGCTCGGAACCCCATCGCCCCGCCACAGCGACCTGCGCCCTCATGAAACGCGGCCACCCGCGCACTGCCGCGTGCCGTCCCGCCCAAGGACGCCCCATTGCCCCCCTAGCGGCCCTCTCCAACCTGGCGGCATAGTAAGCGGCTGCATCTGACGGCGGCCGCGGTAAGATCCTAGCTGGCCCCGCGTTTTTTGCGTGGCTGCCGCAGGTGAGCCGCGAGACGTTTGACGGATTTCGAGAAGACCATGGTGAGAGCTTTGCTTTTCGTCTGCTCCGGGAACACGTGCCGAAGCCCCATGGCAGCGGCGGCTGCCGCTGCCCGACTCGGTTCGTCCGTCACCGTCCGAAGCGCGGGTATAGAGTGCGACGAGGGACTCCCTGCGGCGGGCTTCGCTGTCCAGGTGATGCAAGAAAGGGGCATCGACCTTTCCAAACATGAGTCAACCGATGTTGCCGACCTTAGTCTGCAAGAATTCGATCTGGTGGTCGCCCTGGACCCTTCGGTAGGTCGGCAGCTTGCACGGTTCGGTTTGAAACGCCTCGAGGAGTGGGATATTGAAGATCCATATGGTGGAACCGTAGAAACGTACCGGGCGACGGCGAACGCGATCGAGCGCGCTCTATCAACACTACTATCGGCAATCCAATGAGCTCACTAGCCCAATACGTTGAAGAAGCTATCCGCCGCATCTCCGCAGGGGACGTGCAGGGCTCGCACGCGGCCGGTGTCTACAACAAAGCGGCAAATCAGTTTGAGAAAGAGTTCGCCGCCTATGTCTCGGTCGTCGCAAGGATACCGAACGCTGGGAACCTGACGCTCGGCCAACTGATTCACCGCCTGGAGACGATGCCCAACCCTCATCCCAGTCAACTCGCGGCAGTCGTCGCAAATGCAAAGGCGGTCAACGACCCTTGGAAAAGGCTGAAACACCGCGACGACCCCCCAATGGAAGAACTTCTCGGTGGACTCCGTGCGATAGTTCGCGCACTACCTCTTCCGCAGAAGGCAGGAACCACCTAGCCACTTTCATCGGGCCGTCCTCCGCTGTCTTCAGGACGCGCCACCGAGCACAGCAAGGCAATAAGTGCCGACCTGCCGCCGCCACGGCAATGGAGGAGACCCTCTCCTAGTTCCATCTGGGGTCAGATCTGGGGTCAAACCAAGATCGCTGAGAGTAATCTCAGCGGCCTTGTTTCGTAACCGCTTGTCGTGTTTGGGTCTGTGTGGTGCCCAGGGGCAGAATTGAACTGCCGACACCGTGATTTTCAGTCACGTGCTCTACCAACTGAGCTACCTGGGCACCTCAGGCCGGGAGAGTATGCCGACGTCCAGGTGGGGTGTCAACTTGCTTTCTCGCTCCACGCCGTCCCCCGTCAGATGCCACGCAGCAGATCATCGGGGACCTCGACCACGCAGCGCAGCAAAGCCTGGGCGTGGGTTTTCCCCTGCGCGTCCGTGAGAAGGCTCGCGGTTCCACCGCCGCCCAATGAGTCGTGCAGGATGAAGTTGAACGCCAGGAGGTTGGGGATCTCGAAGCGCTCCACCGTTCCCCTCACGATTCCGCCCAGCAGGCGCTTGACAAGATCGGGCGTCAGGTTTTCGCACAGCCAGGCGTAAACGGCCTCGTTGCGCGCGATCACGCCGACGTTCGAGGCCTCGCCCTTGTCGCCGGAGCGACCGTGTGCCAGGACCTCCAGCCGCACCCGGGTCACGCCCCACCTCCCTTGACAGCCTAGCAGGGTTGCACGGCACGCGATCGCCGCGCACACCTCCGGCAAAGCGGCGAAAACACAATACAATGTCGGCATGCGGAGCAGCGGGTCCAACGTGCCCCTCCTCGTCGTGATCGGCCTGCTCCTCACCCTGCTCTACCCGGCGCTCTTCCTCGACTACCGCCTCGCCCCCGAGGCGAGCCTCAAGAGCGAGCCGCCCTGGCGGGTGCAGTGGGGTCCGTACCCCAACCCCTCTCCGCTCGCGGTGGAGGCGGCGACGGGCCTCGGACCCCGCCTTGCAAGCATCGCCAGAGACGGCCTGCGCGTCGCGCTCTGGAATCCCTGGATCGGTGGCGGGCGCCCGGGCTGGCTCTCCTCCCCCGCGGAGGGCGGGGCGCCTCTGCCGCTGGTGGCGGGCCTCCTGGCCCGGCACGGCTGGACCTGGACGGCGCTGCTGGCGCTGGAGGTCGCGCTCGCCTTCGCATCCGCGTGGTGGGTGCTCAGCCTTCTCGGGACGGGAGCCTGGCCGGCGGCGGTCGGCGCCACCGCCTACGCCCTCTCCGGCCCGGTGGTCGGGCAGTGGCTGGGCTGGCAAGGGTCGGCGCTGGCGCTGGGGCCGCTGGCGCTTGTCCCCGTTGTGGCGCCGCTGCACCGGGCGCGGCATCGTGCGGCGGCCTGGATTGCCGTGCTTCTGCTGCTCGCCGCCAGCGGGGCGCCCGCCGTGCCGTTCATCGCGCTCGCGGCGGCGCTGACGATCTTCTCTCGGCCGCTGCTGCACCGGCCGGCACGCTGGGGGGCGCCCCTGGCGGCAGCCGCCGTCGTCCTGGCGCTGGCCGTTCCCACGCTCTGGCTCGAGCGCAGCGGCGGCGAGACCGGCACACCAACGCCGGCGCTTCAGCCTGCGCCTCCCGCAGCCGGGTTGAAGGCCCTGGTCGCTCCGCCCCCTCTGCCCGGGAGTGCCCGGGCCGAGCCCGCGGTCGATTCCCCGGCCTACCTCGGGGTGGTGACGCTGCTCCTGGCGCTCGTCGGTGTCGTCCGCCTTCCCCCTCGCGCCCGCGGCTTCTGGCTGGGCGCCTTCGCGGTGAGCGCGACGCTCGCCACCGTTCCGGGCGCACTGCTCGCCCGGGCAGGCATCCCGCAGCGGCCGCTCGGCGTGATGGCGCTGGCAACCGCGGTCCTTGCGGCGTTCGGTGCGCAGCTCCTCCTCGAGAAGGTACGCTCCGTCGAATGGCAGCGGGTGGTGGGGTTCGCCGTCTGGGTCCTCGTCGTGGCCGCTCTGGCCCCCCCAGCGGCACGTCGCCTTCCGTTCGCCCCGGAGGAGGAAGCCGGCCTTCCCTCGCCGATCCCCACCGGACCACAGACCGCGACCGCGCGCATCGTCGGCCTGCTCGGGATGCTGCCGCCGGACATCGGCGCCACCCTCGGCCTGGCGGACGTCAGGGCGGCTTCCTTCCCGCGCGAGCAGCGTTACGCGGCCCTCCTCGGAGCCGGCCGTGGCGGTGAGCTGTCGGTCTCGCGCGCACTCGACCCTCGCACCGCGCGTCTCTCCGCCCGCTGGCTCTTGGAGCCGCTGCCGCTGCGGGTGGTCTCCGGCGAGCTTTTCGCGCACGTCGAGCAGGTGGAGCTGCAGCCGCAACACGGGAGGTCCCTCGACGGACTGCGCCGGTTCGGCACAGTTGTCCCACCCGGGGCGTGCCGCCTGGGCGTGCCTGCAGCCGCGGCACCGGGTGCCCTCTGGCTCGAGTACCCGGGTCACCGGTCCCAGCTCGAGCCCGACGGCGCGCTGGCCGCCGAGAGCGACGCGTGGCGCTGGTTCGCGATGCCGCCCGGGTGGCCACCGGGGCCCGCGACGCTGGCAATGCCCCCCGGACCGAGTGAGGGCAGTGCGCAGATCGTGGCGTGGGACGTCTCCGGGCTGCGCCTCGCCCGCGAGGAGCGTGGGGTCCGCGTCTGGGAGTGGGACCTGGCGCGGCCGCTGGCCTTCGTGGCCACAGCCGTTCAGGCCGAGAACGGCGACACGCCGGCCCAAGGAACGGCGGTGATCGTGCCGACCGAGCGGCTGCGGGCGCTGCGCCCTCTTGTCGGGGCCTCGGGGAGCCGGGTCCAGGTCGTCACCAGCGCCCCGGCGCGGTTGGAGGTCAAGGTGGAGGCGCCGCAGGCGGCGCTGCTGGTTATCCAGGTCAAACACCGGCCGGCGCTGTGGCGAGCCGCTGTCAACGGCAAGCGCGTGGCAACCGAGCGAGTGGACTACGTGTGGACCGGCGTGCCGGTGCCTGCCGGCGCCACCCGCGTGGTGCTGCGGGCGCGACTGCCGCTCGCCGTCTGGCTTCCGGCCTGCGCCGGCCTGATCGCGCTGGTTGCCCTGGCCTGGCCACGGAGGGAGCGATGAAGCTCGTCATTCAGGTCCCGGCATGGAACGAGGCCGAGAGCCTGCCACGGGTGCTGGCGGAGCTGCCCAGCCAGGTGGCGGGATTCGACTCGGTGGAGACCCTCGTCGTGGACGACGGCTCGGAGGATGCGACCTCCGAGGCCGCGCGGAGGGTCGGGGCAGTAACGGTCAGGCTGCCGATCCACCGCGGACTGGCCCGGGCGTTCACGCTCGGCATCGAGACCGCTCTGCGCCGCGGCGCCGATGTGATCGTGAACACCGACGCCGACGGCCAGTACGACCCGGCGGCGATCCCCGCCCTGGTCGCCCCGATCCTCGCCCACGAGGCCGACATCGTCCTCGGCGACCGGGGCGTGGCCACACTGGCGCACTTCTCCCCTGCCAAGCGCTGGCTGCAGCGTCTGGGCGCCTGGGTGGTGAGGGTGCTCTCCGGAATCCCTCTGGCAGACGCCACGACCGGCCTGCGCGCTTTCTCGCGCGCCGCCGCCGCGCGCCTCAACTGCTACACGACATTCACGTACACGCTCGAGACCCTGATCCAGGCGGGCCAGGCCGGACTGGCCGTGCGCTCGGTGCCCGTGACGACACGTCCATCCCCTCGCCCCTCGCGCCTCTTCCGCAGCAACCTGGGGTATGTGGCCATCTCCCTCGCGACGCTGGTGCGGCTGGTCTTCATCTACCGACCGCTCCGCAGCCTGCTCACGCTCGCCTCGGGGT
>Ga0299915_10001348_pt1 | contig 18260 bp, 16 predicted proteins | sample RVTome_13_FD_200263 | JGI IMG/M metagenome (GOLD analysis project Ga0299915, IMG submission 200263) | Soil microbial communities from uranium-contaminated site in the Upper Colorado River Basin, Wyoming, United States - RVT92D227 (version 2) ... | reverse complement strand
TCCCAAGGCGAGCCCGCCGGAGGCGAGCCCGCCGGTCGCGAAGCGCACCTCCGGCAGGCCCAAGGCTGTGAGCGTCGTCGAGGCCCCCACGGACGCGGGTGCCGAGCTCTTGGTGCTCTGGAAGGAGTTCAAGCGAAGCGGCTCGCGGCAGGCGCGCGAGCGCCTGATCCTCCATTTCGCACCGCTCGTGAAGTACGTGGCGAGCCGTGTCGCCACCGGCCTTCCCGCCAGCGTGGACCAGTCCGACCTTGTGTCCTACGGCATGTTCGGACTGATCGACGCCCTGGAGAAGTTCGAGCCGGCCCGGGGGAACAAGTTCGAGACGTATGCCATCCCTCGGATCAAGGGAGCGATCATCGACGAGCTCCGAGCCATGGACTGGGTGCCGAGGTCGGTCCGCTTCAAGGCGCGCGAGATCGAGAAGGCCAACACGGACCTCGAGTCGACGCTCAAGCGAGCGCCCACGGAACGAGAGGTCGCCGACCGGCTCGGTGTGTCGATCCCGGAGCTGCACGACGTCGTCAACCAGATCTCGTTCGTTTCGGTCCTCGCCCTCGACGAGCTGCTGTCCGTCGGAGGCGACCGCGGCGAGCAGGTCTCGTTGCTCGACACCCTGGCAGACAGGGGCACCGACCCAACGACGGGCCTGGAAGGGCAGGAGACTCGTGGCCTGCTGGCCGCAGCGATCAACTCGCTTTCGGAGCGAGAGAAGATCGTCGTCACTCTGTACTACTTCGAGGGGCTCACGCTCGCCGAGATCGGCGACATCCTGGGCGTGACCGAGTCTCGTGTCTGCCAGATCCACACCAAGGCGGTCAACCAGCTTCGGCTCCAGTTCGTGGAGAGCGAATGAGACGGACTCGAGCGCGCAGCTCGCCCCCTGCGATCGAGCTGTGATCGAACTCACTGCCGTGGGCGTCGAAGCCGCGTAGGCTCGCCAGGCTCCCCGACGATCAGGAGGTCCGATGCTGGGGCGCCGGCTACTGCTCTTCCTTCTCGTGGCGATGACTGCCTGGATCCCGCACGCCGGCGCGGGTGCGATGGGCGGCTGGTCCTGGCCCGTTGTGGGCCCCGTGATCCGCGGGTTCGACCCGCCGTCGATGCCTTACGGAGCCGGCCATCGGGGGATCGACATCGCAACCGCGTTCGGCACGCCGGTTCGTGCCCCCGCGTCGGGCGTCGTGACCTTCGCGGGTCCAGTGGCCGGCGCCCTCTTCGTGAGCGTCGACCATGGGGAAGGAGTGGTCTCGAGCTACTCATGGGTTTCCTCCGTGCTCGTCCGAAGGGGCGACCTCGTAGGGCCGGGAGCAGTGCTGGCGCTCTCGGGCGCCGGGCACCCCGGCGTGGACCCGGCGCACCTTCACTTCGGCGTGAAGCGCGACGGGGTCTACGTGGATCCTCTGTCGCTGCTGGCGCCGGCCAGCGTGGTCGGCCTGATCCGGCTGGTTCCTGTGCCCTCCGGGAGCGTGTGAGGCGGGGTCGGAGCCCATCGCGGGTCCTAGAATGTGCCGACCGCTCTACGGAAGGGTGGCTCGCCTGTTCCGAAACCCGCTCCGAAGCCTCTGCCACGCCGCTCTGGCCGCCTCGCTACTGCTCGGCCTGGCGGCGGCGCCGGCTCTCGGCGGCGAACCGGCCACACCTGAGTGGAGTCAGGCCCAGGGAGGTTCGGGCCACCCGGGACTTCTCGAGGAAGGCCCGGCGCCTCCGTACAGGATGGCATGGACCTTCCACGCCACCGAGGGGGGATTGTCCGGCGCGATCGTCACTGGCGGCGTTGCGATCTCCGTCGGGACGCACGCCGTGTACGGGATCGATCTGAGGACCGGCAAGGAGATCTGGCGGCTGGTCCGGAACGGCGGTCCGCTGTCGGTGCCCGCGGTGGGCGTCTCGGGGCGCCGGCAGATCCTGGTGTTCGTGGACGAGGCTCCAGTCTCGGGGACTAGCCTTGTCGGGGTCGATCTCGGAACCCGGCGGGAACTGTGGCGCACCCGCCTTGGGGCGCAAAGCCGAAGCGGTGTCACGATCGACGGCCCTCGGGTATTCGCGGGCGACGAGAACGGCAACGTCGTCGCGGTCGAACTGCAAACCGGTGCCCTCCGGTGGAAGGCCAAGGCTCAGGGCGAGATCCTGACGCCGCCTGCCGTTGCGGACGGCCGGGTGTACGTCGTCGCCCACGACACAAGCGCGGGGCGATCGCAGCTTGTCGCGTTCGACGAGCAATCCGGACGGCGGGCGTGGCCCGCGTACTCCGCTCCCGTGGCCGGATCGACCGTCTCCGGGGCGGCGGCTGTCGCCGGCGTCGTGGTCGTCGGGTTCGCCGACCGGATCGTGCGAGAGCTGGCCGCAGATGGCGGAAACCTGCGCTGGGAGGAGCTGGCGCTCTCGTACTTCTCGCCCGCGAGCATGCCCGCCGTGGCCGGTGGTGATGTCTACATAGCCGACGTGGCAGCCGGCCTATACCGGCTGAACGCGGAGACGGGCTCGCGCCGCTGGGACTACCAGTTCAACGATCTCGTCATCCGGAGCTCGCCGGTCGTGTCGGGGAGCACCGTGCTGCTCGGACTGGACGACGGACGTCTTGTCGCGGTCGACGTGCGCTCGGGCGATCTCGTGTGGCAGAGCGAGCCGAGCAGCGGGCTCCTCGGTGCGATCGCCCTCTCGCATCAGGTGGTGGTCGCCGTGAGGGGGGGCGAGCACCCGGGTCTCGTGGCCTTTGTCCACGATGCTGAGGGCAGGCTGGTCCATGTCCCGTCCCCGACGGTCGTCGACGCCGGCGCGCTCGTCGGCAACTTCGCGATAGCTCTGATCGTCGTGTTTGGGCTCCTCTTCGTCCCGTTCCGGGTCCTCGCCCGGCGGACCGGCTCTTCGCGGCCGAGCGTCGACGAGGACGAGAGCGGGCACGGCGAGGACGAAGAGGAGGATGACGCGGGGTGAGCAAGAAGCGCCGCAAGGGCGGGACGGGTTCGGGCTCTCGCGCACGGGCGCAACTGGTTCAGCCGCCGCTGGTATCGAAGACCGAGGAGCGGTCGAAGCAGTCCGACGCCTCCCCACGCCCAGGCTGGCTCTCTCGCCCGCCCGATCCACGCTGGCCGTCCATCCCTAGGTCGCTCGGCCGCGGCTTGCTCGCGGTCGGTTCGTCGCCGCTCGTGCTGGGGATCTCGTTCCTGTTCCTCTTCCTCGCCTGGGCGGGGCTCGTCGGCCTTGGGCTGGAGGGACCGTCCGGGAGGCTGGCCACCCTGGCGTGCCTGCCGCCCGTCGGCACCTACTTCGACTGGCTGAACGGGCTCACGATCTACGGGTACGGTCTTCAGGGGCTCCTCGCGATCACCGGCCTCCTCCTGGTTCGCTCGCTGTTCGTCGCGGTGATGACGGGCCTGGTCGTCCAATCGCTGGAAGGTGGGGGCTCCGGGATGGAAGGCGTCGCTCGGGGCCTGCGCGCGTATCCGGTCGCCCTCGCCGCTGGCTTCCTATCGATGAGCATGCTGATGGCCGGGACCGTCCTGCTGCCGGCCCTGGGAGGGGAGCTCGCGTTCCTGGGCTCGGTTCTGATCCTCATCGCGGCGCTGTTCTTCTTCGTGTTCGCGCCGGTTGCCGCCGTCCGCGAGCGGCGCGGTCTTGTGGAGACCCTTCGCCGCTCGGCGCGAGCGGCGATGATGCCGGGGAGCCGCCACGCCATCATGTCCACGCTCTACATCCTCGTGGCGTTCCCGATCCTCGTGCTGTTCGCTCCGAGCGGTGGCGACATGACCGTCAACCCGGGCGTGATGGAGTGGGCCTACGGGCTCGTCGCGACCTTCGTGCACATGGGGTTCCTGGCCGCGTTCGCGTACCGGTGGATGGCCATCGAGAGCGAGGTCCCCGACCAGCCGGTCAAGAGGCAGCCGGTCAGTGCTCGTCGCAAGTAGCTCGCAGGTGCCCCGAAGCCGCTGCTAGACTCCCATCTCGCCGGCGCCGATCGCGCCGAGCACGCACGCTCGGGGACCGTTCTCGGGGTCCCGGCAGCCGCCGGGCCGGAGCGGGCGGAACCGGGCGGAGGGACAACCGAAAGGAGGACGCACCGTGCCGGTCGTCACCAGACGGGAGCTCCTCGAGGCGGGTATCCACTTCGGCCACCAGACGCGGCGCTGGAACCCGAAGATGGGCCGATACCTCTTTGGGGAGCGCTCCGGCATCCACATCATCGACCTCGAGAAGACCCTGGTCGGTCTCGACGAGGCCTACCGATTCGTTCACGGCCTCGGTCGTCGCGGGGGAGTCGTGCTGTTCGTCGGCACGAAGAAGCAGGCGCAGGAGGTCATCGAGGAGCAGGCCGAGCGCGTCGGCATGCCGTACGTCACCACCCGGTGGCTGGGCGGCATGCTCACCAACTTCCAGACGGTCTCGCGGCGGCTCCTTCGCATGCGCGAGCTGCGCGAGATGGAGCGCAGCGGCGCGTTCGAGTTCCTGCCGAAGAAGGAGGTCCTCAAGCTGCGCCACGAGAAGGAGAAGCTCGAGCGCAACCTCGGCGGGATGCAGAACCTCGAGCGGCTGCCCGACGCCATCTTCGTGATCGACACGAAGAAGGAGCACATCGCGGTTGGGGAGGCCCGCAAGCTCGGGATTCCGGTGATCGCGATCGTCGACACGAACTGCGACCCGGACGAAGTCGACTACGTGATCCCGGGGAACGATGATGCGATCCGATCGGTTGCCCTCGTGACCCGGGTCCTGGCCGATGCACTTGCAGAGGGACGGCAGGAGGGGCGCGAGGCGCTCGTCACCAGGGCGACCGGACCCGAGATCGAACCCGAACCCGAACCCGAGCCGGAGCCCACACCGGGTCTCGCGGAGGAGGCTGCCTCCGACGATTCGGTTCAGGCAGGGGTGATCGCCGAGCCGGCCAGCGAGGAGAGCGAGTGAGCGAGATCAGCGTGGAACAGATCAGGCGGCTGCGGGAAACCACCGGAGCCGGCATGATGGACTGCAAGCGGGCATTGGAGGACGCAGGCGGCGACATCGACCGCGCGACCGAGATCCTCAGGGAGAGAGGGCTCGCGTCGGCGCAGAAGCGGCGGGGTCGATCCGCCAACCAGGGCCTGATCGAGAGCTACATCCACTTCAACAACACGGTCGGCTCTCTCGTCGAGGTCAACTGCGAGACGGACTTTGTTGCGAACACGGACGAGTTTCGCCGTCTGGCCAAGGACATCGCGCTCCACGTCGCGAGCCCGGCTTCTCCGCGATGGCTCTCTCGGGAAGACGTGCCCGAGGAGGTCATCGAGGGCGAGCGCCGGATCTACGAGGCGCAGGCGCAAGAGATGGGCAAGCCGGACAACGTCGTTCCGAAGATCGTCGAGGGCAAGCTCAACGCGTTCTACGAGGACAACGTTCTGCTGGAGCAGAAGTTCGTGAAGGACGACTCGATGACGATCCAGCAGATGCTCGACGAGATCTCCGCGAAGGTCCGTGAGAAGGTTGCTCTCCGGCGGTTCGTTCGATACAAGCTTGGTGAGGAAGGCGACTGAAGGGGGCTCCCAGGGGATGGATGATGCCGATCGGCCGGCGCATGCCTCGCGGGCCGTCTACCATCGGGTCCTCCTCAAGCTCTCGGGCGACGTCTTCTCGCCGGCCGACACGGGCTATGGGATCTCGACCGAGTCGACCGCGCTGCTCGCTCGCCAGCTCTCGGACGTCCTCGATATCGGGGTCCAGACGGCGGTCGTGGTCGGGGCCGGGAACATCTTTCGCGGTCGGCAGGCACCGGGGATGGATCGCGCCCGCGCCGACTACATGGGCATGCTGGCAACAGTAATGAACGCCCTTGCGCTGCAAGACGCGCTGGAGAAGATCAACGTGACGACCCGCGTCCAGACGGCGATCCAGATGGCGCAGATCGCCGAGCCGTACCTGCCGCTTCGTGCCATCCGGCACCTCGAGAAGGGCAGGGTGGTGATCTTCGCGGCGGGTATGGGCGCCCCGTACTTCTCCACCGATACGACGGCCGCGCAGCGGGCTCTGGAGATCAAGGCCGAGGCCATCCTGAAGGGGACTAAGGTGGACGGCGTCTACGACGCCGACCCTCTGGTTCACCCCGACGCCCGCCGCTTCGAAGAGATCGAGTACATCGACGTCCTCCGCGAGGGCTACCAGGTCATGGACGCTACGGCCATCTCGCTCTGCATGGAGAACAAGCTGCCGATCATCGTGTTCGACCTCCGCCAGGAAGGGAACATCCGCCGGGCGCTCCTCGGCGAGCCCATCGGCACACTCGTACACGGAGGTTCCTCGTGACCGTCGAGACAGTGCTGGCCGACTCGAAGGAGAAGATGACGAAGGCCATCACCGTGCTGAAGGAGGAGCTTGCCACGATTCGAACGGGGCGAGCGACACCTGCCCTGCTTTCGCGAATGGCGGTCGACTACTACGGTACGCAGGTGCCCATCCAGCAACTCGCCTCGTTCTCCGTGCCGGAGCCGCGCACGCTGCTGATCCAGCCCTACGACAAGAACGCCCTGTCCGCGATGGAGAAGGCCATCCTCGCGAGCGATCTCGGCATCACGCCCTCCAACGACGGGAACGTGATCAGGTTGAGCTTCCCGCCGCTGACCGAGGAGCGTCGCAGGGATCTCATCAAGCTCGTTCATCAGCGCGGAGAGGAGGGCCGGGTTGCCGTTCGGAACATCCGGCGTCACTCGAAGGAAGAGCTCGAAAAACTTGAGCGCGAGCGCGCCATCTCAGAAGATGACCTCATGCGGTCGGAGAAGGAGCTCCAGAAGCTGACGGATCATCACGTGGCCGAGATCGATGAGATCGTGGTCCACAAGGAACAGGAGCTCAAGGAGATCTAGTGCCCGAGGGCGAGAGCAAGGACGACCTCTTCGAGGATCTGGACAAGTTCTTCGCGCCGATCCAGGAGGTGGACTGGCCGGAGGCCCAGCCGCCGGCCGGTGAGCCCAGCGAAGCCGAGGAGCCGGGCGCTACCGACGACGCCACCTCGCTCGAGCCGCCGGGCGCCCCCGGTGAGGAGGAAGAGACCGGCGGCCCGGAGGAGCTGTTCGAGGAGACGCCTGAGCCGACGCAAGAGGGACGACTGCCCGTCGAGCACGAAACGGAGGATCTCATCTCGGTCGAGAGCCTCACCCAGGCACCCTCGGCCTACGTCGGCCTTCCGGGCGCCGAGGTGGAGGAGGAACGGGTGTCCGAGCTGGAGGAACCGGAAGGCCCCGAGAGCGAGGAGGGGCCCAGCCCGGAGGCGGTGGAAGCCGCCGCGGAGCATTTCGCCGAGTCGGTACGCGACGAGGCGCGGACCGAGCCTGAGCCCAGCCCTGGGCCGGGGCCCACCGATACGTCGCTCCCAGATCTTCTGAGGGGGCCGGACGAAGTCGAGGAGCAGATACTGGCGGGGCTCGGAGATCAGGAGCAACCGGTGCGCGTGAAGGTGGGAGGAGAGGGCCTCGGGGGCCCGAGCTGGCAGGAGCCTACGGCGATGGAGGTCGGTGCTGATCACGAGCGCAGGCCTTCGGGAAGGAACATGCCCGCGGCCTTTCTCACCGGGATCGTCCTGGCCGCCTTGGCGGCTGGCAGCATCGCCATCGCGAAAGAGGCCTTCGCCGTGGTGGCTTCCGTGATCGTCCTTTGGGCTCAGGGTGAGCTTTATCGGGCCCTGCAGACGAGGCACTACCAGCCCGCGACGGCGCTCGGACTGGTTTCGGGCGCGCTGGTGCTCGCAGCCGCCTACTACCGTGGCGAGGCGGCCATGCTGTCGATGCTCGTCCTGTCCGTGGTCGCGACGTTCCTCTGGTTCATGGCGACGCCGGCGAGCCATCGCAAGAACGTGGTGTCGAACATCGGCCTGACCGTCCTTGGCGTCGCCTACGGGCCGTTGCTCGCCGGGTACGCGCTCACGATGCTGAGGGCCCCCGACGGCCGCGGTCTCGTGGTCTCTGTGATCGGGCTAACGGTCGCCTACGACACCGCAGCGTTCATCGTGGGCTCGTGGTGGGGAAGCCGCCCCCTCGCTCCGACGATCAGCCCCAAGAAGTCGATCGAGGGCGCGATCGGAGCGACCCTCATCGTGATCGCGCTATCGGTCGGGCTGGTCGCTCCGTACGTCGACACGCTGCAGAGCCTGGGCCGCTCGGTCGGGCTTGCTCTGGTCGTGGCCGTCTTCGCTCCGCTCGGAGACCTCGCCGAGTCATTGCTCAAGCGCGACCTCGGGCTGAAGGACATGGGGAGCATCCTGCCCGGGCACGGTGGTGTGCTCGACCGCATCGACTCGGTGCTCTTCGTGGTACCCGCGGCGTTCATGTTCCTTCGGTTCATCCTGTCCTGACCTCGTTTGGGACTTCGCTCCTCGGCACCGCTGCCGAGCCGGCCGCCGTTCGGTCGCCCCCCGGTCGCCCTCCGTCTTACGCGTGCCGCGGGTAACCTGGGGAGATGCGCACGCTGGCCATCCTCGGATCGACCGGATCGGTCGGAACGCAGGCTCTGGAGGTCGTCCGCCGAAACCCCGACCGCTTCAAGGTCGTGGGCCTTTCGGCCGGGACGAATCACGAGCTGCTCGTGGGACAGATCCGCGAGTTCCTGCCTGCTCAGGTGGCGATCGCCGACGAGGAGGCAGCGAACGACCTGCGGCAGAAGCTGGGCGGCATCCGCGGCGTCGAGATCCTCGTCGGTCCGGACGCGGCGGAGACCCTGGCGCGCGACGTGGACGCCGACATGGTGGTGAACGCGCTCGTCGGTGCGGCAGGCCTCGCGCCCACGCTCGCGGTGCTCCAAAGCGGGAAGACCCTCGCGCTCGCAAACAAGGAGAGCCTCGTCATCGGCGGCGAGCTGGTCATGGATCTGGTCAAGGGCGAGCCCGAACGACTCGTTCCCATCGACTCGGAGCACGCGGGGCTGGCACAACTGCTGCGAGGCGAGCGCAAGGAAGACCTGAAGCGCGTGATCCTGACGGGGTCAGGGGGCCCGTTTCGGGGCTGGACCCGGAACGAGCTCGCTCGAGCCTCCGTCAAGGAAGCGCTTGCGCACCCCGTGTGGCGAATGGGGCCGAAGATCACGATCGACTCGGCGACCTTGATGAACAAGGGACTCGAGGTCATCGAGGCGCACTACCTTTTCCGGATCGACTACCAGCAGATCCATGTGGTGATCCATCCAGAGGGGCTCGTTCACGCCCTGGCAGAGTTCCGGGACGGCACGCTGCTGGCGCAGCTCGCGGTGGCCGACATGCGTCTGCCGATCCAGCTCGCGCTCGCGTGGCCCGAGCGGCTGCCCACGGGCGTCCAGCCCGTTCCGATCGCCGACCGGAGTCTCACTTTCGAGTCAGTCGATCGCGAGGCGTTCCCGGCGATCGACCTCGCGTACCGTGTGGGCGAGCTCGGCCTGACATTCCCGGCGGTGATGAGCGCCGCGAACGAGGTGGCCGTCATGGCGTTCCTCGAGGGCAAGATCCCCCTCACCCGAATCGTCGAGGTCGTGCAGTCGGTCGTCGACGAGCACGAGGCGCCTTCCTCGGTCGTCTCCGTCGTGAACCTGGGCCGGGCCGACTCCTGGGCTCGCCACCGCGCCGCCGAGATGATCGAGACCGGTTGAGCCGGAGGCCGTGATGGCAGGGACGGTGGCGGAGGTCTCGTTCTTCGTTGCGCTGATCGTCGTGATCGTCATCCACGAGGCGGCGCACTTCGGCATGGCGAAGTGGTTTGGGATCAAGGTCGAAGAGTTCTTCGTCGGGTTCGGGCCCCGGCTATGGTCGTTTCGGCGGGGCGAGACCGAGTACGGAGTGAAGGCGATCCCCGCCGGCGGCTACGTGAAGATCGCCGGTATGGATCCGTACGAGGAGACGTCCGCAGAGGCCCTGCCGAGGACTTTCGGGGCGAAGCCGATCTGGCAGCGGGCGCTCGTGATCTTCGCGGGACCTGCGACCCACTTCGTGCTCGCGTTCATCGTCTTCGCCATCTGGCTGGCCGCGGTGGGCCAGCCGGTCTCGCGTGGTCCCCTCGTTGCTGGCGTCACCCCCACTCTCGGTAACCAGGCGTCGCCGGCCGCCGTTGCCGGCCTGCGGGCGGGAGACCGCATAGTGGGGATCGACGACATCTCCGACCCGACCGACGTGCAGCTCGTTCGCTACACGCGGAACCATGTGGGGGAGCCCGTCACTCTGCGGATCCTTCGAGACGGGAGCGAGTTCACGGTGACCGTCACTCCGGTGCTGTCGAAGGTGGACGGCGAGAAGGTTGGAAGGATCGGCGTGCTGCTCGGCTTCGCGCGTGAGACCGCTGGGTTGGCGGGCTCGGTCAGTGGAGCGGCGCACCTCGTTGCAACCGGGGTCGTGGACTCGGTCAAGGGGATCGCGCGGCTGTTCGGGCCCGACGGAGTAGGCCGCATCGCCAAGCTGCTTTTCACCGACGCTGAGCGAGAGCAGACCGATGTCGTCAGCGTGGTGGGGATCGGGCGGGTCGCCGCCCAGACGGCTTCGGGCGGCCGCTTCTGGGACATGCTGTGGATCTTCGGGCTCGTGAACGTGTTCATCGGGCTCCTGAACCTGCTGCCGCTGCCACCGTTCGACGGAGGCCACCTCGCCGTCCTGGCGATCGAGAAGGTCCGGGGCCGGCGAGTCGACATGCGGAAGATGGTCCCGATCTCGGTTGCGGTTGCGGCGGTCTTCATCCTTCTGTTCGTGGCGGTGGTCTACCTGGACATCACGAAGCCGGTCCAGCTCTATCCGTAGACCTCTGCCTTGCCACAAGTTCTCAACAACCGGCCCGAGGGCTCGCGGCACGCCGCAGATACGATTTGGAGCGTGAGGCACCAGACGATCCTGGTCGTGGACGACGAGGAGGCAATCGCCGAAGCCGTCCGCGCGAGGCTTGAGAGCGAGGGCTACGCAGTAGTGGTCGCCGCCGACGGGCCTCAAGCCATCGAGCTTGCGGCAGCGGTGCACCCCGATCTGGTGGTGCTCGACCTCATGCTGCCGGGTATGGACGGCCTCGAGGTCTGCAAGGAGATCCAACGGGAGGACTGGGTGCCCGTGCTCATGCTGACCGCGCGCACCGAAGAGGCGGACAAGGTGGCGGGGTTCCTTGTGGGCGCCGACGACTACCTCACCAAGCCGTTCAGCCTTCGGGAGCTCACCGTCCGCGTGAAGGCGATCCTGCGTCGTGTCGACCGTATCCGGACGCCCTCAGCTTCAGAGCCGATCGGGCGGGGGCCGCTCGAGATCGACCCGTCCCGCCGCCGCGTCACCGTCGACGGGGTCGAGGTCTCGCTCACGCCGCTGGAGTTCGAGATCCTGCTCACGCTCGCGCGCGATCCGGGGGTCGTGTTCACACGGGAGCAGCTCATGGACCGCGTGTGGGGCTACCGAGACTATGCCGGTGGTCGGGTCGTGGACTCCCACGTCGCGAGGATCCGCCGCAAGCTCGGGGAGGACGGGGTCGAGCCGCGCTTCATCCGAACGGTCCACGGCGTCGGGTACGCGTTTCAGGAACGAACTTCATCTCCATGAGACCGCTCGAGAAGCTCCCGACGATCCGCGCGAAGCTCGGTTCGACGATCGTGTTCGCGGTCGGCCTCACGCTCGTCCTGGTCTTCGTCTTCCTCGGCGTCGCCCTCCGGAGCGCTTTCCGTGAGGCCGAGCTCGGTCGTCTAGCGCGTGTGGCCGACCAAGCGGCCACGTCCGGGGTGCTCCCCACGGCGCCAGAAGGAGTCACGCTCGTGCTCCTTCGCGACGGGGTCTTCACGTGGTACGGACCACAGGTGACGGCGCCGCCGAAGTTCTCAGACGGCCGGGTCCACATCGGGATCACAGGCGGTCTCGAGTACGCGGCAGTGCCGGTCCAGGGCGCGGGACAGCCAGCGGGCATGATGTATGCGGTCCGCGCCGCGCCCGGCATGGTCGCCGCCACCGTCCAGTTCCTCCGGGACTTCTGGTGGCAGCTCGCCCTGACCGGGGCGGTCGCAGCCGCTATCGCGCTCCTCATCGCGCGCTGGTTGGCTCGTGGGATGACGCGCCCGCTGCGCGACATGGCCCAGGCCGCGCGGAAGATGGAGACCGGCGACTACAGCCAGCGCGTCAGAACGAGCTCCAGGGACGAGGTGGGTCAGCTCGCGGCGGCCTTCAACCGCATGAGCGACGAGCTCGAGGACCTGGAGCGTCTGCGGCGAGATCTCGTGGCGAACGTCTCTCATGAGCTGAAGACGCCGATCTCGGCGCTGCGGGCGCACCTCGAGAACCTGTCGGACGGTGTCGAGCGGCCCGACCCGGAGACGCTGCAGGTCATGCTCGCCCAATCCGAGCGCCTCGGCCGGCTCGTCGAACAACTCCTCGATCTCTCCCGCCTGGAGTCGGGCGAGATCGCACTCCACCGCGAGGAGACCCCGCTTCACCCCATCGTCTCGCAGGTGCTGTCCGAAATCGAGGTCGCCCGTTCCGACCGAGCCGTCAAGGTCGAGGACCGCGTGCCCGACGACCTGCCCGCGGTCTTCGTCGACCCTGAGCGTGTGCACCAAGTCCTGTTCAACCTGCTCGACAACGCCGTGCGCTTCACGCCTCCGGGAGGCGAGGTTGTGGTCTCCGCCCACCGCGTCGACGGGACGTGCGAGGTGAGCGTTGCGGACACGGGGCCGGGGATCGCGCCGGAGCACCTACCAAGGCTGTTCGAGCGGTTCTACCGGGTCGACCCGGCGCGGTCCCTGAAGGACGGGGGAACCGGGATCGGCCTGGCTATCGCCAGGTCGGTCGTCGAGGCTCATGGGGGCCGGATCCGCGCCGAGAGCGAGGTGGGAAGGGGAAGCGTGTTCACGTTCGAACTGCCGATCGCGCCTGCGACCGAGACAAGGAGGACTCCGTGAAGTCCAGGACCACCACGATCAACGTCCCCGCGATGCAGCGGTACTCGTATGTGGATCTCACCGAGGACCTGCAGCGGGCGATCAAGGATTCGGGCGTGACCGACGGCGTTGCGGTGGCGTTCTGCGCCCACACGACGGCCGCGCTGCTCATCAACGAGTGGGAGGAGGGCGCCTTAGAGGACTTCCGAAGGCGGGTGCGGCAGCTGGTCCCGGAAGACACCTACTACGCGCACGACGACATGGAGCGTCGGACCCAGCACCTCGAGGAATCACACGAACGGCAGAACGGCCACTGCCACGTGAAGTCGATGCTCCTGTCCGCCACCTCGCACGCCATCCCGGTCGCGGCGGGAGAGCCGATGTTCGGTCGGTGGCAGCGACTCATCCTGTTCGAGATGGACGAACCGAAGGAACGCCAAGTGACGTTCCATGTGTTCGGCGAGTGACCGGGTAGCCTGAGAGTGATGCTTGCGAACAGACGCGACTCTCGCAAGGTCCGGCTCGGAACCGTCGAGATCGGCGGCGGTGCACCGGTGTCGGTTCAGACGATGACCACGACCAAGACGGCGGACGTCGATGCGACGCTGCAGCAGATCGCCGGGACCGTTGCCGCAGGTGTCGACGTGGTCCGGGTGGCCGTGCCGCTCTGGGAGGACGCGAAAGCGCTGAAGGCGATCGCGGCTAGATCGACGGTGCCCGTGGTCGCCGACGTCCACTTCCAGTGGAAGTACGCGATGGCCGCCCTGGAGGCCGGGGTCCAGGGTCTCCGCATCAACCCAGGGAACATCAGGTACCACGACAAGCTCCGGCTGATCGCCCGCGAGGCGAAGGACCGCGGGGTTCCTATCCGCATCGGCGTCAACGCGGGATCGCTCGACAAGGACGTCCTGATCAAGTTCGGGAGGCGTTCGCCCGAGGCGCTGGTCGAGTCCGCGATGAGCGAGGTGCGCATCCTCGAGGACGAGGACTTCACCGACATCGTGGTCTCGGTGAAGCACTCGCATGCGGCGACGACTATCGAGGCCTACAGGATGCTGGCCGAGAAGTGCGACTACCCGCTCCATCTGGGTGTCACCGAGGCCGGCCCGATGCCGATCGGCGGGATAAAGAACGCCGTCGGCATCGGCACGCTGCTCGCGGAGGGCATCGGCGACACGATTCGCGTGTCTCTCACAGATGACCCCATCGAGGAGGTCAAGGTCGGGATCGAGATCCTGAAGTCTCTCGGCTTGCGCGAACGCGGCCTCGACTTGGTTGCCTGCCCGTCGTGTGGTCGTGCGGAGGTCGACGTGCTCGGCCTCACGAGGCAGGTCCAGGAGGCCCTCGAGAAGAAGGGGATCAAGGTCCCGATCCGAGTCGCGGTCATGGGGTGTGTGGTGAACGGCCCCGGCGAGGCGCGCGAGGCGGACCTCGGGATCGCCGCGGGCAAGGGCTTCGGCCACCTCATAGTGAAGGGCGAGGTCAAGGGCAAGGTTCCCGAGGATCGCTTCGTGGAGGTCCTGGTCGAGGAAGCCGAACGGATCGCGGCCCGCAAGGCGGCCGAGCCAGCTCCTACCGAGCAGTCCTGACCCGCCGAGTAGTCCTGACCCGGACTACCGGGTCGCCAGCGCCAAGAAGCTCTCGACGATCCTCGGACCCTCGGGCGTCAAGATGGACTCGGGATGGAACTGCACACCGAAGCGTGGCAGTTCCCGGTGCTGCGTCGCCATGACCAGCCCCTCCTCGGTCCAAGCGGTCAGCTCCAGCGCGGCGGGCAGGGAGTCCCGAAGCACCACCAGCGAGTGATAGCGGCCGGCCTCGAAGGGGTTCCCCACGCCTTCGAGGATGCCGCGGCCGTCGTGGTAGATGAGCGAGGCCTTGCCGTGGACCGGAGCGGCGCGCTCGACCCGCCCGCCGTAGGCGAGGCCGATGGCCTGGTGGCCTAGACAGACCCCCAGGACAGGGATCCCGGCCGGCAGAAGCTCGAGCAACCGGGGGAAACACCCCGCGCCTTCCGGCCGTCCGGGTCCCGGCGACAGGATCACGGCGTCCGGTCGCCGCTCGACGAGGGCCTCCGCCGGCTCGGCGTCGCTCTTCACGACCTCGGTGGTGCGGCCGAGTCCCTCAACGAGTTGGACGAGGTTGTAGGTGAACGAGTCGTAGTGGTCGACGACCAGGATCATCGCGGCGTGTCCTCCGTGGCCAAGTCGTGACCGGGCCCGGCGACCGCGGGTAGGAGTGCCGCAGCCTTGGCCTTCGTCTCGGCGAGCTCGGCTTCGGGGTCTGAGTCGGCCACCACGCCGGCGCCCGTCTGCACGTGCGCCGTACCATCCGCAACGACGGCGGTGCGGATCGTGATGCAGAAGTCGAGATCGCCGGCGAAGGTGCGGTAGCCGACGGCGCCGGCGTACGGACCGCGCGCGGTGGGCTCGGCCTCGGCGATCAGCTCCATGGCTCGGCGCTTGGGCGCGCCCGTGACGGTTCCGGCGGGAAACGTGACTGCGAGGGCGTCGAAGGCGTCTTGGCCCTCGGCGAGCTCGCCCTCGATCGTACTGACGATGTGCATGACCTTTGAGAACCGCTCTACAACCATCAGCTCCGTCGGATGCACGCTTCCCGCCTTGCAGACGCGCGCGAGGTCGTTGCGGGCGAGATCGACGAGCATGGCGTGCTCGGCCTGCTCCTTCGGATCGGCGAGAAGCTCGTGCTCCAGGAGCCGGTCGCGAACCTCGGTTCGTCCGCGGGGCCGGGTGCCGGCGATCGGGCGCGTCGACACACGCCGGCCCTCGACGCGCACGAGCGGCTCCGGAGAGGAGCCGGCGAGCTCCATACCGAGCATCCTGACGAAGAACATGTACGGGGCCGGGTTCGTCACGCGAAGGCGCCGGTAGATCGGGAACCCGCCCTCGCTTGCCGTGAACGAGATCCGCCGCGAGGGGACCCCCTGGTAGATGTCGCCGGCCAGGATGTGCTCCTTGAACGCCGCGACCGTCTGCCGATAGCGTTCGTCGGGCATGTTCGCCCGGCCCTCGGGCGGCGCCGTCGGCTCATCCGCGCCCACCGGCTCCGGGGCTGGCGGAACGGCGGTAGCGACGGTGCCCGCGAGCTCTTCGAGCGCGGCTGCGCCCTCTTCGTACCGTCCGGCCGGCACGTGTGCGACGAGGAGAAGCCGCTGCCGCCAGTGGTCGAACACGACGGCGCGGTCGACGACCAGGAGTCCCACAGGCGGGCACGGAGCCTCGCGCGCGCACGGCGCGGGATGGCCGTCGAGAAGCTCCGCAGCCTCGTACGCGAGGTAGCCCATCAATCCGCCGGTGAGAGAGGGGAGTTCGGGCAGCCTTGGGGCGGAGAGCGAATCGGCCACCTCGCGAAGCGCCTCGCGGGTTGGAACGTGGGAGCCGGGAATCGCCAAGGGGAGAGGACGTGCGATGTCCCGGACGGTCACGCCGCCGCGGTCGGCCACCACGACGGCCGCCGGATCGCCCGCGGCGAACGAGTACCGCCCCCATCTCTCGGACCGCTCGACGCTCTCCAGAAGCAGCCCCGGGCCACCGGCCGTGAGTGCTGGGAAGATCCCCACCGGTGTGGACACGTCGGCGAGCAGCTCGGTCCACACTGGCACGAGCGGCCACAGCGCCGCGAGGCCGTCGAAGGTCTGGCGGTCGGGCCTGATCCTGATCGGTCCACCTCCTTACGAACGCCAAAGCCCCGGGCGGATCGCCCGGGGCCGTCTCGCGGTTCTTCTCGCCTCGTCCTAGACGCGCGCCGGCTCCGGGCTCGTCCAAGCCCGGGGCCAGGACCACTCACGACCGATCCCGCGCGTCATCGTGCCCGTGATTCTGCTGGCTGGCGTCCTCGACGTCAATGGCCGCAGCCCGTGCTCGCGAGCAGCACGAGACGTTTGATAGCGTCGAACTGCGGTCCGGGTCCGAAGGAGGCATGTGAGCTCGATTCGTCGCATCGCCCCAACGGTCTGCCTCGCCGCGATCCTTGCGCTCGGCTCCGTCGGGCTACCGGCGGCAGCCCACGGGCTCAGCCTCGGTGATCGGGGCGGGACCGTACGACCCAGCTCCTACGGCACGAGCCGTGTGGCGTTCGAGCCCGCGACGGGGTCGCCGGAAGCGCCCTCCGCGGTAGGCGCCGGGGCGGCGCCTGTCGCCTCGATGAGCTTCGACGCGATCCCCCGGATTGGCCGGAACTGGCCGGCGGACCCGACGGGCGCGGTGGGGACTGACTGGATCTTCACCGCCGCCAACGCCTCCTATGCCCTGTACGAGCCAGGTGGTGACGCCGTGCTCGGGCCCGCCCCGTTCGCGCCGTTCTTCTCCTTCCCGCAAGGAACGCGGGTGTTCTCCCCCAAGGTCGTCTATGACCAGTACAAGCAGGTGTTCGTGATGGCGTTCCTGGCCGTGAACCGGACCCTGCGCAAGTCGTGGGTCCTGCTCGTCAGCATCCCGAACGCGACCGCAACCGACCAGAGCACCTGGTGCGGGAGCAAGATCGCCGCCGACCGGCTCGCGGGCGACGGTGTCCAGTGGGCCGACTACCCGGGTCTCGGCTACGACCTCAAGCGAGTGGTCCTCACGGCAAACATGTTCAACTTCACGGGGAACGGCGGCTTTGCGTATGCCCAGATCCTGTCCTTTCGGAAGACCGACCTGTACGACTGCTCCCGAACGCTCGGGTTCGACACGATCACGGGCCGCAAGACCCGCAACCCCGACGGCACACAGGCGTTCACGATCCAGCCTTCCACGAGCGTCGGCACGAGTCCGACGACCCAGTACTTCCTCTCGTTCGAGGCGCGAGCCTCGACGGTCGTTGTCTGGCGACTTGGGGAAGCCGCGGCGGGGCCGAGGCTCGTGAAGGTCGCCCTGCCGGTGGGCAGGGTGAAGGCTGCGTCTTCGGCGACTCAGGGAGGCGGCGACCTCACGAACCCGAACACCAGGTGGGATCCGGGTGACCTTCGGTTCATGAACGCGTTCTACGACGCCGACCTCAACCGCGTCTACGCCGCGCACACCATCGCGCGGGACCTCCAACCCGACCTGAGCACGGACGGGTACCTGGAGGCAGTGGTCCAGTGGTTCGAGGTCGAGCCCAGGGTCAGGATTGCCGATTCTCGGGTCACACGGTCCGGCGTCATCGGCGAGCCCGAGAGCGACGCCGGCTGGCCGGCGGTTGCCACCGACGGAGAAGGCAACCTGTTCCTGGCCTACAGCAGGGCGAGCGCCGTGGCCGGCGAGTACCTCTCCGTCTGGGTGGCGTCGATCCCGCCGGGGGCGCAAACGGGTCGGAGTCTCCTTCTCGCTCCGGGGCAGGCTCGGATGGAGGCGCGCCCCGGCCCCGAGCCGTGGGGCAGGTACAAGGCGATCAACCGCGACCCGAAGGATCCCGCCAGGGTCGCGATCGTGGGCGAGTACGCGAAGGCAGATGGCTCCGGACCCACC